>Ga0070741_10001832_pt1 | contig 60975 bp, 63 predicted proteins | sample Coa_R1_4_FD_66440 | JGI IMG/M metagenome (GOLD analysis project Ga0070741, IMG submission 66440) | Surface soil microbial communities from Centralia Pennsylvania, which are recovering from an underground coalmine fire - Coalmine... | ecosystem: Environmental > Terrestrial > Soil > Unclassified ...
ACATTGTAAGGGATCGTAGGGGGTGCCCCGCTCCTTGCGCTTTTTGCAAGGGGCGGGCGCTGGCGGCGGCTAGACTGCGGGTGCTCGAACCAGCATCTTCATGACGCTGGTGTCGTTCAGTCGCACTGGTCCTTCTTCCCCTTGCCGAGATTCTTCGAACAAGCGCAGGAACAAGTCACGACGGCGAGGCGTGCCCAGCCATGCTTTGCGCCGGTAGCAGCTACAAGTAATGAAGTGGAAATGTCCGGCGCCTTAGTATCGCTTGAGTTTTTTGGGCACACGTGAATCGTATCGCCGAGGCGGGGAAGAGGTCTGTGATGACGCGCACGCCCGCCCCTTGCAAAAAACGCAAGGAGCGGGGCACCCCTGGTTTACTTACAGTGTCGCGGGAAGTTGGCCACCCGGCCAACGCGAATGCTCAATGGGCTACAACACCAATTAACTTGCCCAGGTGATCGCCGCAACCGATGACGTCAGCCATGACTCCGGGTAGATGACCGTGGGTGAGGCCGTCCAAATGCTCAACCACGATCAGGTTTACAGTCGTCCCGCGAATCAGTTTCGCCCGATACTTGCCATCCTTAAGTTGGAAGCTGGGCGCAGACTGCGAGGTGTCGTACTGACGCGCATATCCGCTGTCGATCAACGATTGAAAGACGCTGCCAGCGGACGCGGTACACGGGCCGAGACCGGTGGCCGGTTCCACTTGCACGGTTTGAGTCTGAGGAGCAAGCACGACCGGAGCGGTCCCAAGCATGGTGATGTCATAGTTCAGCTTGATCGTGACCGTCGCCGTTCCTTTCGAATCGGTGACGAAGCCATTGGGATCGAGACCGGTTCCACCTTTGTATCCGGCATTGTCTGCGGAAACCGGGCTGACGGGAATCACTGAGCTCAGAGTTCCCAAATTGTGATCCGTGACTACTGCCAAGCCCAGTACAGGATCGACGACAAAGGGCGTGGAGGCCACGTCCATAAGTTGCCAGAGACTATGCACCGCATTCGGGGTCAGGCCGGAGACGGTTAAGGTGAGAGTGGCTCCCCGGTTGGCGGGAGTGACGACCACCGACCCAGAGGCATTGCCGCCATCGAGAGCAGCGAGAGTAATTGTCTGCTTGGTTCCGGCATGCGCGTTTGGAACTACGCTCATGACAGCCACCAGGAGGTAAAGAACGAAGGCGAGTGCCAAAGTTTTGTTTCTCATGGAATTGTTCCTTCCTGCGCGATCCGCGCAGCCCAGATTTTTGTTTGAGGCTTGGTTTCTTCCCCGTGCTGGTCAGGCCGACCATCTACTCGACTACTGACCTGCGTCCGCGAATGGGTCTCGTGTACGCCGTGAGGGGTTATCACACGAAATGGTGCGGTGGAGCGAATCACCGGTGGGACATTCTGATATCACGGTGCAAACGACTGACGGGTATGGAGAACCGGGCTCTGGACGATGGTTCCCAAGAAACTTGACGGGCGGGGCTGGAGACCTCACAATCATCCACTACCGACGCACCTTCCCTTTGGACCCCGATGGCAACCGATAGTAGAGCGCCGAGGATGGCGGTATTCGGTCCGTACGCGCTCGATTTGTGCTCGGGCGAGTTGAACAAGCACGGCACGAAGATGAAACTGGGCGAGCAGCCATTCCAAATCCTGCTGCTGCTGTTGCAGGCGCGCGGTGAACTGGTTACCCGGGAGGAACTCCGAGCCAGACTTTGGTCTGACGATACATTTGTGGATTTTGATCGAAGCCTGAACTCGGCGGTGCAGCGTCTACGCGACTGCCTGTCGGACACGGCGGGAAAAGCGCGATGGATCGAGACCGTACCGCGGCGGGGATACCGATTCGTAGGCAGGCTGGAAGCGACGGACCCCGACCCTGCCTTTGAGGTTGTACCTGACGTCGCCGAAGTGCACGTTGTGCCTTCTCCAATCCCTGGAAGTGCAAGGAGCTCCCGCACTCGGATCGCAATAGCAGTGACTGTGGCGCTGGTGCTGCTGCTGGCGGCGGTTCCGATTGTCAGACGCATACACAGAGCAACACAGGCAAAAGCAGTCATGCCCATACGGTCGCTAGCCGTCCTGCCACTGGAGAACCTTAGCGGCGATCCGGCACAGGAGTACTTCGCCGACGGTATGACGGACGAAGTGATTACCATGCTGGCAAAGAACCCCTCCTTGCGCGTGACCTCTCGAACTTCAGTCATGCAGTACAAGAAAGTTCACCGGCCCCTGAAAGAGGTTGCGAAGGAACTTGGGGTCGAGGGGATCCTCGAGGGTTCGGTAGGCCGCGTGGGCAATCGCGTGCACATGACGGCACAGCTGATTCATGCCGCGAGCGACACCCACGTTTGGGCAGAAAGCTTCGATCGAGACTTAGTCGACGTGAGTTCTCTCCAGACTGAGTTGGCGCAAGTCATTGCCAGGCAAGTTGGGGCGACAACTTCCGGCGTCAGCAAGCCGCAGAGGCACGTAACTCCGGAGGCCCACGATGCCTATCTGCTGGGGCGCTATTACTGGTTTGCGAGTGAATATGAAAAGGGCCGCCAATATTTCCAGAAGGCGATTGACCTCCAACCCGATTACGCCGCCGCCTGGAGTGGTTTAGCCGATTCCTATTCTCTGGCGGCGGAGGAGGAGAACGCTCCTTCCCAGCTCGTCATGCCCCGCGCGGAAGCAGCGGCGAAGAAGGCTCTGGAATTCGACGAACTCGCCGCCGAAGCGCACAATTCCATGGCCATGGTCCAGCTTTTCTACCGCTGGGATTGGGCAGCCGCTGAAAGAGAATCCGCGCGAGCCATTGAGTTGAAGCCGAGCCTTGAAGAAGCTCACTTCGTGCGTTCCTATGTACTTCGTCCCTTGAATCGAATGGACGAGGCCTTGCAGGAAGAAAAGAAGGCGATGGAGTTGGATCCGTTCTCCAACCCGGATGGATTGGTCTGGGTCCTCATCCGCATGCGTCGTTTTGGGGATGCGGTTGACGAGGCTCGTGTACGTAGTGATGCCCAGCCCAAGAATGCAGACCTGCACGAAGTCCTTGCGGCTGCATACTTCTGTAACAACCAGGAGAAGGAGTGGGAGGCTGAGTCGGAACGTGCCTTGCAACTTGCCGGGGAACGGGATCATCTGGCGCAGCGCGTGGAAGTTTACCGAAGAGGAGGTTTGCGGGCGGTACTCGATTGGAAGCTGGATCAGTTAAAGCAAACGGCGCTCAAGCAATACGTGTCGCCAGTGAGTTTTGCAGAGGCGTATGCGGAGCTCGGGCGGAAAGAAGAAACACTCCGCTATTTGGAGAAGAGTTATGAGGAGCGGGACCCACACCTGGTTTTTCTGCAGAGCCATCCGGATTTCGATTTTGTGCATGCGGACCCTCGCTACCGCGCGATCGTAAAAAAGATGAGGCTTCCGGCGGCCTACTGAGACCCCGCGTGTTAAACGAGTGAACCGGACTATTCCACACGCTCCGGTCCGTCATCCCACATATGCACCTGGATCCGCCAAGTGCCGTCGGGCATTTTTTTCATGACATTGAGATAGGTGCCGGGATGGGCGTGATGGCGGGTGACCGTGTCCTCGGTCACAGTCCAAGCGACATTGTCGAGGCCTCGCGCAAAGGCCAGTGCACTGCTGCCGCTGACCTGATCCACTGTTATGTGCAATTCGGTGATGCTGGTGGGAGGTGCGCCGGGTGTGAACCAGTACTTCTCAATCGCCGCTTTTCCGACCACCGCAGGCGCTCCATGCGCCGGTAGAAGTACGGCGTCATCGGTGAAGGTCTTCAAAACGCCGCGCGAATCATTGGTGAGCCATGCGGTGCGATAGGCTTCGATCGTGGCACGAATCTCCTTCTCATCGGAGGGAGTGAGTCCGGTGCGCTGGTCCTTTGCGGCGGAGAGCCCGCCTAAGCCGGTAAGGAGCAGCATGAGCAGAACAGCGGTGGTTCGGGCAGTGTGGGTTGGCATCGAGTTTCTCGATGCATATAGACTTTCCCGGTGAGAACCGGTTAGCGAGATTCGAGTCATGAGTCCTGGTCTGTTCTGGACGACGAAAGCAGCTACTCGGAACAATTTTCCCTGGAATTCCGTACATAACCTTGCCGGAGCTTGCTCTCTCGATTCTCCTGCGTTCAGACATAACGAAACCCCAGAGTCCGGTTCGGAGATCAATCCTGATGGAATTGCGAATTGAAGGCTTATCCAAGTCGTATGCGAACGGTGTGCGCGCGCTGGACAACGTTTCTCTTACCATCCCACCCGGGATGTATGGGCTTCTCGGCCCGAATGGCGCGGGCAAGTCCACGTTGATGCGTACCATCGCGACCTTGCAGGAGCCGGACGCGGGGAGGATTTTCCTCGGCAACATCGACGTGCTGCGCCAGAAGCAGGAATTGCGCAAGACGCTAGGATACTTGCCGCAGGAATTTGGAGTGTATCCGCGAACTTCCGCGCAGGACATGTTGAGCCACCTGGCGCTGCTCAAGGGCATAGTGGATGCCAGGGTACGCAAGGCGACGGTCGAAGCGCTTCTGCACCGCACGAATTTATGGGAGCACCGCAAGAAACCGCTGACCGGATTCTCCGGCGGCATGCGGCAGCGTTTTGGGATCGCGCAGGCGCTGCTCGGCAATCCGCAGCTTCTCATCGTCGATGAACCGACAGCCGGGCTCGATCCCGGCGAGCGCAACCGCTTTTACGGATTGCTTTCCGACATTGGGGAGAACGTGATCGTGATCCTCTCGACCCACATCGTCGAAGACGTGATGGAACTTTGCACCAACATGGCGATTATCCATCAGGGCAAGGTTTTGTTTGCGGGATCGCCGGCGGATGCAGTGAAGAGTCTGGATGGACGCATCTGGCAGAAGACGGTGGCGAAGGCCGACATGAAAGAGCACGAGCAGCGTTACAAAGTGATCTCGAACAAGCTGATCGCGGGCAAGCCGCTGATTCACGTGCACTCGAAAGAACATCCCGGAGACGGGTTTACGCCCGTGAGCCCGGACCTGGAAGATGTCTTCTTCACCCGCATCGCGGGAATTCAATAACGGAGCTCAGACATGTTTCTGCACTTTTTCAATTTTGAGCTTCGTTTCTGGCTCCGGGGATGGATGGTCTGGATCTTCTTCCTGGTGATCGGCTTGTTATTCTTCGGCGCGGTCAGTTCCGATCACGTCACGGTGGGCCGCACGCTGGGCAACACCTACAAGAACGCGCCCTGGGTGATCGAGAATTTTTACGCCATCTGCTCGGTGTTGACCCTGCTGATGACGACGGCGTTTGTGAACTCGGCTGCCTCGCGCGAGTTCGCCTGCAACATGAACCAGATCGTGTTCGCCACTCCGCTGAAGAAGTTCGACTACCTTGCGGGGCGGTTCCTGGGATCGGCACTCGTCGCGGTGATTCCCATGCTCGGTGTGTCGACGGGAATTCTGCTGGGAAAGTACATGCCGTGGATTGACGCCGAGCGCTGGGGTTCGGTGGTGTGGATGGCGCACCTGAAAGCCATCCTGGTATTCGCGATCCCGAATACGCTGTTCATCTCTGCCATCATTTTTGCCATTGCGGTTTTGTCGAGGAGCACCGTGGTCTCGTTTGTGGGAGGCCTGCTGCTGCTGGTCGGGTCGGCCGCTTCGCAAGCGCTGACCACGGACCTGCAAAATCAGACGCTGGCGGCGCTGATCGATCCGTTTGGCACCGTGACCTTCAACGTCGCCACCAAGTACTGGACGGTGGCGGACAAAAACACGTTGACGCTCGGATACAGCGGGCTGCTGCTGTGGAACCGTCTGATCTGGATGGGCGTGGGCCTGCTGGTGTTCGCCTTCGCTTACTGGCGCTTCAGCTTTGCGGAAAGAACCGCGAAGGTGAAAAAGAAGCGCAAAGTGGAAGAAACAACTTTGCCGGCCGCCGTGGAGGTTCCGGCCGTCACGCGGCAATTTGGACAACGCGCGCAGTGGGCGCAATTCCTTGGAAGCGCGAGGCTGGAATTCCGGCGACTGATCAAGACCATCCCGTTCATCGTGGTCACGGCGGCGGCGCTGCTGAATTGCCTGACGTCGCTGATCTTCAACTCCACCGAGTCGTATGGCAACACCTCGTTTCCCGTGACCTACCAGATGCTGGAGTTGATTGCGGGAACGCTGTACATCTTCCTGATCGCGCTGATTACGTACCATGCCGGAGTTTTGATCTGGGAGGAGCGGGACAGCAACACCGATGAAGTGCACGACGCGCTGCCGACCCCGGAGTGGCCCGCCTACGCCGCGAAGTTTCTCGCCTTGATGATCAGCATCGCGATCATCCAGGGTGTCGCCATGGTCACCGCGATCCTGGTGCAGTATTTCCATCATTACTATCGCTACCAGATTGGGTTGTACGTGGGGACGCTGTTCGGGATTGACTTCACCTTGTTCGTTTTCCTGGCGGTGCTGGCGTTCTTCATCCACGTGATTTCGCCCAACAAGTATGTCGGATACTTCGGGTTTATTGGTTTTGCCATCGTGAATGCGTTCATCTGGCGGCCGCTGCATATCGCGACCAACCTGGTGCAATTCGCACAGACGCCAAACATGGTGTACTCGGATTTCTTCGGCTATGCGCCGTTCCTCGAGGGTTGGTCGTGGTTCGTCGCCTACTGGACGGCATTTTGCGTGGTGATGGTCGCGGCCACGCTGGCGCTCTGGCCGCGCGGGCGGGACACGCGCTGGAGCGCTCGCTTGCTCAACGCTCGCCGGCGGTTTCATGGGTCGCTGCGCGCCATGGCCGTGTTCGGCGCGGTTGCATTCGTCGCCATCGGGATGTGGATCTTCTATAACACCAAGGTGCTGAACACTCTCCGCAGCGAGGACGATCAGGATACGATCCAGGCGGACTACGAGAAGAACTACAAGAAGTACGTAAAAGAGCCGCATCCGCGCATTACGGACGTGAAGTACGCAATCGATATTTATCCCGAGAGGCGGGGGATGGAAATGCGCGGCGACGAAACCATCGTCAACAAAACTGGGCAGCCATTGAGCGATGTGCGCTTTACGCTGACGGACAACTACGACACGAAGATCGATGTTGAAAAAGGAAAACTGACCCAGGACGACGCCAGGCTCCTGTTCCAGACTTATACGCTGGACCCTCCGATGCAGCCGGGCGAGTCGCGAACGGTGCATTTCACGGTGAAGGCACGCAACCGGGGGTTCGAAAACAGCGTCACCAACCGCGAGATCGTGCAGAACGGAACGTTCTTCAACAGCAGCGTAGCGCCGATGATCGGGTACCAGCCTACCAACGAGATGACCGATCGCAACAAGCGCAAGAAGTTCGGGCTAAAGGAGCAGGACCTGATGCCGGCTCTGGAGCAGAACTGCACGGCGGATTGCTCAGACAACTATCTGACCAACAATGCGGATTGGGTCAATGTAGAAACCGTGATCAGCACCTCGCCCGACCAGATCGCGGTGGCTCCGGGTTCGCTGCAGCGGGAGTGGGGCGAGAACGGCCGTCACTACTACCATTACAAGCTTGATCACTACTCGTTGAATTTTTATTCCTTCATCTCGGCGCGATATGAAGTGGCGCGCAGCGAATGGAATGGAATGAGCATCGAGGTGTATTACCTGAAGGAGCATCCGTGGAATGTTCCCAAGATGCTGAACTCGGTGAAGAAGTCGTTCGCGTATTACACGCAGAACTTCGGGCCCTATCCGCATAAGGAAGCGAGGATCATCGAGTTTCCGCGGGTAGCGAGATTTGCGCAGGCGTTTCCGGGGACCATGCCGTACTCGGAATCGATCGGTTTCATCGCCAACCTCGAGCATCCCGACGACATTGATTTTGTCTTCTATGTAGTCGCGCACGAGATGGGGCATCAATGGTGGGCGCACCAGGTGGTGGGCGCCAACATGCAGGGAGCGACGTTATTGTCGGAGACCCTGGCGCAATACTCAGCGCTCATGACGATGGAAAAAGAATACGGGGCCGACACCATGCGCAAATTCATGCAGTACGAGATGGACAATTACCTGCGTTCACGGGGCACTGAATTGCTGAAAGAGCGACCGCTGCTGCGGGTCGAGGCCAGCCAGGGATACATCCATTACCGCAAGGGAAGCGTGGCGCTGTATTACCTGAAAGACATGATCGGCGAAGATGCGGTGAACCGGGCACTGCACAAGGTGCTTGCGGAATACGGGTACAAGGACCCGCCGTATCCCACTTCTTATGCGCTGATGGATGCACTGCGCGAGCAGATTCCGCCCGACAAGCAGTATTTACTGGAAGAATTGTTTTATGACATCACGCTGTTTTCGAATCGCGGGCTGACGGCGACTGCGCACAAGCGGAGCGACGGAAAATACGATGTGACTGTCGAAGTGGAGACGCGCAAGTACAAAGCGGACGAGAAGGGGAACGAAACCGAAATTCCGGTGAATGACTGGATCGAGGTAGGCGCGCTGGGGGCTCCCGAGAAAGGTAAAAAATACGGCAAGGTGCTGCACCGCGAGCGTGTGCACATGAGTACGGGCAAGAGCACCTTTACCTTTACGACCGATACGCTGCCTGAGAAGGCGGGAATCGATCCGCTGCTGCTGATGATTGACCGAGTGCCGGATGACAACCTGGCCAAGGTGACGGTTCAGTGACGAACGCCTAGCAACCTTCCGAGGGTGGTCGTGTTCCCGGGTCCAAGCCGTAAACGCAGTCGCTGGGAATGAGGTCGTTTTAGCGGCGTAAGCGACCCGGAGCTTCGAGAACGATTGTCCGAACCGAAATGGCTGCAATACAAACACCAGACGCAGATGAAGAGCTGGCCCTGGTGGAGAAGGCTCATCCATCGCTTCCAACGCTGCGATTACTGCCAGTCAGCGAAGCCGGGTGACTGACACAAGAAGACCGCGCAGCGTCGTTTTCCCTATCCTGAGACTTCAACTGATGGTACGGGTCTGGCCGAGCCTTGGCGCCAAGAGGTGGGGCAGCCTCGATTTATAATCGAACTTCGGAAAGGCTGAACCAGCCCCTAAGACGGTGTACTCACCTGGATTCGTCCGCTATCATTAAACGAGGGAGTGGAGGAATGGCGTTTCCTATCAAAGTTTGCAGCATTTGCGGAGAGAAGTTTGAGCTCAGGCCCGACAAGCCCGGCTTTGCTAATCGCTGCCCTTCGTGCAGCGAAGAGGACGATGCGGCAGATAAGACGGCGACCGCCCGCGAGTCCAACCGTGAACTCAATGAAGCGCGCAGGACGGCCATGCGCGACCTGCTCTACCGCAAAGACAGCTAGCACCAGCGCCGGATCACGAACATAAATGCGAGGGAGTTACGAATGGGAGTGAGTGACCCGGAGCTGCGCAAGAAATTGTCTGAACCGCGATGGGTGCAGTACAAGCACCAGGCCGACAAGCAAAAATGGCCGTGGTGGAAACGGCTGATGCACCGCTTCCAGCGCTGCTCGATCTGCAAGTCAGTGAAGGCGGGAGGGGGATAGCCCGCGATGAAGGGGGCGCCTGAATACGCAAGCGCGATCGTGGCGGCTCACTTGCTGATCAATATTGCGCATGGGCTTGCGCATCGCGAACTGAAGATCAGTCTTACGCCGCCAGAGATTGTTTTTGTGATCATCGTGATCCTGTTGTTACCGCTGCTGGCAATGGGAATTGCCTGGACAGCAAGGAAGCAACTGGGATTTCTCCTCCTGGGGATTTCGATGCTGGGTTCACTGCTGTTTGGGCTCTACCATCACTTCCTGGTCTCGAGTACTGACCACGTAAGCATTCAGCCGGCGACTTGGTGGGGAACGGTTTTTGTTTTCACGGCGTATGGCTTGCTGGTCACGGAGGCGATTGGCACGCTGGCGGGTTTGTACTTTTTCCGGCTTGGTGCCCAGGGACCAGGAAAAGCGCGGCTGGCGCGCTGAGGCGCATTACCTGCATAAGGCAATGCGCCCCCTTCGGACACGATCAGGCTTGATCGTAGAATTTCAAAGCCATAGCGCCGTGAGTGGCTGCGCCTCCGGCGCGCAGGGCCGCGGCAATCAACGAACTCTCGGTGATCTCCTCGCGCGAGGCGCCCGCCGCTTTTGCGGCCTTGACGTGCACTTCGATGCAGTAAGGGCATTGCGTCGTGAAGGCAACTCCCAGTGCGATGAGTTCGCGATATTTCCTGGGAATCGCGCCATCGTCCCGGCCCACGATCTTGTCGAGGTTCAGCCAGGCATTGAATTCCGTGGGCGCGAGTTTGCCCATTTCCTTTAGAAATCTCAGGTCTCCGACATCATGATAGTGTTCGCTCATCTATTCCTCCTGAATGAATTGGTAGGTTTGTAACAAACACCCTATCGTATGCAAGGTGTGGGCTGAGATTGTCTGCGATTCGCCATAGCTTTGTCACTTTTTTCCCAGCTCTCGACTCGAGACTTGTTTCATGCGTGCAGTCGCCGCTGAAGCTGCGCAGGAATCCGAATGGCGCAGCAGCGCCGGAACCATTCGAGAAGAAGAAACCTGATCCGGTAGTTGCGGTCGAATGCCTATTGCACGGTAATTCTTGCGACCAATTTTGCCGGGCTGTAGTCGTTGGTAACTTGCAGCGGAATCTCGCCTGCGGTGTCCGGCTCGAATTCAAAGTCGTACGTTTCGCCGGAGGCGATGTGCATTGATGCTTCCGTCGGTTTCGCCAGCCGTGCCGGGACGGTAGCGCCATCTTTGGCCAGAGGTTTCCAGATTGCGGGGTGCTCTTTGCTGCCGAACAAAAACTCAGCAGAGAGATTCGGCCCCATGTTGATCAGCCGAAAACGATATTTCGCTCCACGAGTCAAGGTCATTGGAGCCGGTTGCTCCATCCCATTCAGGGTGAGGCGGGTTGCGGTGAAAAAAGTGTCGCGAGTGCCGAGCACCAGCAACTTGTCGTGTTCGGGATCAAATGATTCGCCGGGCTCAAGCACGATGATGGCGCCGTAGACGCCGCCGGAAAGCTGTCCGGGATCGGCGGCATGGGTATGGTAGATGAAGGTGCCGGGGCGACGGGGAGTGAAGTGCGCGGTGAAGGTCCCTCCCGGAGGGATGGCGGGCGTCACCTGGTTTCCCACGCCACCTCCGATCACACCATCGTAATAACTGTCGAGTTCGAGACCGTGCCAGTGAATGGTGGTCGGGGACGACAGGGTGTTGACAACGGTGATCTGCGTCGGCCGGCCACGGGTGACGACAATGGGCGGCCCCACGGATTTGTCTTCGGAGGCGACGATCTTCTTGCCTTCACGAACCGAGCAAGAAAAGGTGGGAAGTTTGCCCGCCGCGGCAGTTGGTTCAATTACCAGGTCAAGTTTGTGGGGCGTGGAAGCTCTGGCCTCCTGGTGCACAGCGGTCGGCGAGGGTTTGACGTTGATCATCAGCACCAGGCCGGCCATGTCGCTCATGCCGCTCATGGATTCTTCGTGCTCATGGGAGGCGGGAGCGATGTCGCGGGAGTCGTAATGCAGCGCGGCTACGTGACGGAGCACCGGCACGCGCTCATCGGTTGACATGTGAGCCTGGTAATGGCAATGGAACAGCCAGCGGCCCACGTGCTCCGGTGTCCATTCCAGCATCATGGTGCCGCGCGGGCCCAGGTCCTGAGTCACGACCGACTGACGTTCCCCGGCGGCGTAGGAGGTATCGGATTCGAAATTTCCGAGGCTCAACACCTGGTAGAAGGCGCCGTGGAGATGCATGGGGTGATCGCTAAACCCGGGATTGATGACCCGCCAGCGGATGTTTTCGCCCTCGGTGTATTCCAGAGGCTCGGTGTAAGGGTAAGACTTTCCGTTCAGGCTGACGATCTCGAAGGCATCGTGAAGAATGTCTTCCAGTCCAAACATGAGGTTCACGACGAAGATGCGATCGGGAGGAACCGAGCCGGGCGGATCGACGATGAAGGCGCCGTTGAGTTGGGCATCCTCGAGAACTGGCTCCTCGAGCGTGATGGGGCCAGCTTTGAAAAATTCTGTGGTGCGGGCCCAGTAGTAGTAGGTGCCGGGAGTGCCTGGTTCGAAACTGAGTTCGCGTGCCTCACCAGGGGCGAGTTCGATGCCGGCCTTGGGATCGCCGGGACGAGTATTCAGGCCGTAAAGCGTCGCCTTCTTCGCTAGCGTGTTTTTGACACTGACGTGCACCATGGTGCCTTGCGGCATGCGTATGAGCGGGCCGGGAATTTGCGCCGGCTTACCGGCTTCGCCGAATGCTTGTACGAAGAGTTGTGGCCCGTCATCGGCTTCGGGGCGCCATGCGCCTTGGCGAATTTCCAGATGAAGGGTGAGGATCCCGTTTTCCAATTTGCCGGCGGGCGTGCGGTTCTGGTTCGCGAGGATTGGTTCCGGCATCTGCGCACAAGCCGCAACCGTGAACAGAAAAAACAGCGCCTGACAACACGACACACGTGCAGTAGCCATGGTTTTTGCTTTGTGGGGGAGTAGGGGTGACATTATGGCACAGGTTGACAGTGAACAGAACAAAACATATCCAGGATGTTGAAACAGTGTTCAAGACGTGTTCGGAGGCAGTCAACCTGCTCTCTGAATTGTCGAGGGTGGGCTCCCGCTTGACAGTCGGTCAAGCGACGAGCAGCATGCAGACGATCAGGAGGAAGCGATGGCGAGCAATGATCCGGTTCTGGAGAGTGTTGGGCTGACACATCTGGGAAGCCCGAAGGCGCTGCTGGGCAAGGGCGGCGGCAAGATGCTGAACGAGTTTCGCGATTTCGCGCTGCGCGGCAATATGCTGGACATGGCCGTGGGCATCATTATTGGAGCGGCGTTTGGGCGGGTAGTGAGTTCGCTGGTAAGCGACATCATCATGCCCCCGATTGGACTGCTGCACGGCAAATCCGACTTTACCAATCACTTCATCAACCTGTCGGGGACGGCCTACGCGAGTCTTGCCCAGGCGAAGGCTGCGGGGGCGGCGACGATCAACTACGGAATATTTTTGAATTCGCTGTTTGATTTCCTGATCGTAGCGTTCGCGGTATTCATGCTGATCCGGCAGGTGAACCGGTTGAAGAGCGCGCCGGCGCCGACGAATCCGACGACCAAGGAATGCCCTTACTGCTTTTCGACGGTTGCGCTGCGGGCGACGAAATGTCGGCATTGCACGTCGAGCCTGGCAGCCGCGTGAGAGGCCAGAGACGCAGCTGGGCTGCGTCTCGAAAGTCGGGTTCCTTTCGGGCCGGAGACAGTTGTAAGATGGGCGGCAATTCCGGTGAGGGGAATTCCATGCAAGCTGCATCCCGGCGCGCCTTCCTGCAAGTCTCCACCGCGGTTTCTGCTGCGGCTGCGTTTCGCATTGTGACCGAGCCGATGCTCGCCTTGGCGGCGGTCAAGACGCACTCTTCGACCGGGGCGGTGCGCATCGATTCCAACGAGAACCCGCTGGGGCCGTGCGCGGCAGCGCGCCAGGCCGCGGTGGCAATGATTCCCGAAGGCGGCCGCTACAACTTCGAAATGAGCGAGGCGCTGGAGAAGCAATTTGCGACCATGGAAGGTTTGAAGCCTCAGTACGTAAGGGCGTACCCGGGCTCGAGTTTTCCGCTGTACCACAGCGTGCGCACCTTCACCTCGCCGTCGAAAAGCTATGTCACGGCGGACCCCGGATATGAGGCAGGCATGTTTGCGGCAGAACATGGCGGGGCGCGCGTGGTGAAAGTGCCGCTGACCAAAACTTACTCGCACGACGTGAAGGCGATGCTGGCCGCGGGGCAGGACGCAGGATTGTTCTATATCTGCACTCCGAACAATCCCACGGGCACGCTGACCAGTCATTCGGACATTGAATATCTGCTGGAGAACAAGCCGGCGGGATCGGTTCTGCTGGTAGATGAAGCGTACATCCACTTTTCCGATGCCACGACCGCCATGGACCTGGTGAAAGCTGACAAGGACGTGATCCTGCTGCGCACGTTCTCGAAGCTTTATGGCATGGCAGGCATGCGCTGCGGGTTCGCGATCGCCAGGCCCGATCTGCTGGAGAAGATCGAGAATTACGGTGGCGGAAATTACATGCCGGTGACCGCGGTGGTTGCCGCCAGCGCCAGCCTGAAGGATCCGCAACTGGTAGCCGAGCGCAAGCGGATCAACGCCGCGGTAAGAGCGCAAACCTTCGAATGGCTGGAAAAGAACGGGTATTCCTATACGCCGTCGCAATCGAATTGCTTCCTGGTGGAGACCAAGCGGGCAGGGAAGGAAGTCATTGAAGCAATGGCCAGGCAAGGAGTGATCATCGGTCGGATTTGGCCGGTGATGCCGACCTGTGTTCGCATCACAGTGGGGACGCGTCCGGAAATGGAACAATTTGAAGCCGCGTTCCAGAAGGTGATGAAGGGGGCGGTGAGCGCCGTAATGGGGTTTCCGAAAAAAGGAACCGCGCGCAAGGTATTTCCCGGGTAATGGTTCGGGAAAGACAATGACCTTCGTAACCGCTTTCGGCGTGACCCAACTTGATTACCTCTACGCCGTCAGTTTCCCTTGTGGTACTCTCCGAATTATCCCATATTCTCTGGATTTGGCTGGACTTAGGTGGCCTCGGTGTCGAATCGCAAGCCGGGTATCCACATTGCGTGGAAGACAGTCACGTATCGCAGTGTGGCGCTCATAATTTTGACGGTGTTGCTGGTGTTTCTGGCTGGCGTGCACTTTGCGTTTCCGCAGTTCAGCGAAGGGGCGGTCAAGACAGCCAGCAGCCTGACCAATCACCTGCTTGAGGCCGTTGCGGGCGTAGCGACGCCGGGCAAGTCTGGGGTGATGAACTCGCAGCAGGCGCACATCACGGCGCTCGACGGAACGGTGCGGGTCAAGAAATCAAATAGCAATAGCTGGATGACGGCGGATTACAACGTGCCGCTGGAAAAAGGCGACGTGGTGCAGACCGGGTCCGAAGGAATGGCCAAGATCGTTTTCAACGACGGGACCAACTACACGGTGAAGCAGGATTCGCTGATCGTGATCGAAGAGAACTCGGCCAACGAACGGCAGCAGACCAACGTGGCGGTGGCGGTGAGCACCGGAACCGTGGACCTAGCCACCGGGACCTACATGCAGGGTTCGCGGTCGCAAGTGATTGTGGCAGGAGCGACGGCCTCATTGGCGCCGGAATCGGCGGCCATGGTGCGCAACGATCCCAAGACCGATGCCCATGAAATCCTGCTGAAAAAAGGAACGGGCGACATCACCCGTAACGGGGAGACGGTGCGCTTGTCGGACTGGGAGAAAGTCAGCTTCCAGCAGGAGTCTCCGCGGATGGCGAAGCTGAAGGAGATTGGACCGCCGACGCCGATTTCTCCCGCCAACATGATGCCTGTGTTCCTGGCGGGGACCCCCAAGCCGATCGAATTTTCCTGGACCAAGATGCCGAACGCGGTGGGGTACCGGCTGAGAATCTCGCGGAACCCGTATTTCTCCTCAACCATTGTTGACCGCAAGGTGGACACGGCGGATGTGGAGGTCACGGGGCTGGCCGAAGGCGCGTATTACTGGATGGTGCAGAGTTATGACAGCGAAGGCAAGGAGTCGGTGGAGAGCGAGAAGAACCGCTTCACGCTGATTCCGAGGGGAAAAGATACGGTCGGAATCAACCTGGAACTGGATCCGTTCGTGCAGCACGGGCACGTGCTGGAGTTGGTGGGCAAGACCGAGGCGGGGGCGCGGGTGATGGTGAATGGGCGCGAAGTTCCGGTGGTAGCGCAGGATGGGACCTTTCACTACTTCACACCGCCGCTGGCGCCGGGCGAGAGCCTGATCACGGTCACGGCGCAGAATGCCAAGGGTGGCGTGAATACGGTGCAGAAGAAAGTCGTCATCCAGTGATGACGAGTGCAAGAAAAAGTTCTTTGGGATTTACCGGGGGCGCGCAACATTCCATAAGATGTGAGTAGCGCCTCAGAACAAGCCGGCTGAGCCGGATGGGAAATCAGGTCAATCGGACCAGAGGAAGTCTCGCGTATGTCACAAAACGGTTTTCACTCCAACGGATCGCGCATGCACAACATGCGGTCGCTGTTCAGCATATTCTCCAGCGACCTTGCCATTGACCTGGGCACCGCCAACACGCTGGTTTATGCGCGCGGCAAAGGCATCGTGGTGAACGAGCCTTCGATCGTCGCCATCAACAAGAACACGGGCGAAGTCGAGGCCGTCGGCAAAGAAGCGAAAGAGATGCTGGGCCGCACCCCGGGCAACATTGTGGCTATCAAGCCCATGAAAGATGGCGTGATCGCCGACTTCAAGGTCACCGAGAAGATGTTGAACTACTTCATCCAGAAGGCGCACAACCGCAAGATGCTGGTGCATCCGCGGATCGTGATTGGCGTGCCTTCGGAGATTACGCAGGTGGAAAAGCGCGCAGTCATGGACTCGGCCTATCGCGCGAAAGCCAGCGAAGTGCACTTGGTGGAGCAGGCAATGGTGGCGGCGATCGGCGCCGGCCTGCCGATTACCGAACCCAGCGGCAACATGGTGGTTGACATCGGAGGCGGCACCACCGACATCGCCGTCATTTCTTTGAGTGGCATCGTCTATTCGCGTTCCGTGCGCATGGCCGGCAACCAGATGGACGAAGCCATCATGAATTACCTGAAGCGGAAATATAACCTGCTGATCGGCGAACGCACGGGCGAGCAGATCAAGATCGAGATTGGAAGCGCGTATCCGCTGGATAAGCCGTTGACCATGGAAATCAAGGGCCGCAACCTGATCGAGGGCGTGCCCAAGACGATTACCGTAGACGACAGCGAAGTGCGCGAAGCTTTGAGCGAGTGCGTTTCGACCATTATGAATGCGATTCGCGTGGCCCTGGAACGTACGCCTCCGGAGCTATCAGCCGACATCAGCGACCGCGGCATCGTGTTGACGGGCGGCGGGGCGCTGCTGAAGAATCTGGATAAGCGCATCCGGGAAGAGACGGGGTTGCCGGTTTCGATTGCCGACGATCCGCTATGCAGCGTGGTGCTGGGTACGGGCAAAATGCTGTCGGACTTCAAGCTGTTGAGGAAGATTTCGATTGAGTAGTGCCGAGTACCAAGTACCTAGTACCTAGCGAAAATAGATTCGAGAAGTGTTTCCGCCCATGCGGATCGAAAACCCAATTACTGGTCGTGCCGTTCCGCCCTCAGGCGCGCACTTTTTCCGTACTTGGTACTTGGTACTAGGTACTGGGTACTGAATTCATGGAATCGGTTTTCGGACGGTATCGCAACCTGATCGCATTGCTGGTCGTGCTGTTCCTGCAGGTGCTGGCGCTTGCGGTGCAGGTGAAGCGAAACGTGGAAAACGAGCCTACCCGCCTGATTCGCGTCTGGACGGTCAACGCGGTCACCCCATTGGAAAAAGGGATTCTCGGCCTGCAACACGGCGTGGCCGGCCTATGGCACAACTACTTCTACCTGCGGGGAGTGCGGCAGGAGAACCGCGACCTGAAAGCGGAAATTGAACGCATGCGGGTCGAGCAGGTGCGTCTGTACGAAGATGCGCAGCAGGCGCGCCGTTTGCAGAGCCTGCTGGGATTCAAGGAACAGTACATCGCGAAGACGGTTGCCGCGCAGGTGGTGGGATCGAGCGGCAGCGAGCAATCCCGCTCCATCACTATTGATAAAGGCAGCGATGCCGGGATTGCGCCGGGCATGGCGGTGATTACCGGCGAGGGTATCGTGGGCAAGGTGCTGCGCGTCTACGATCGCACGACCTCGCAGGTGCTCCTGATTGACGACCAGACCAGCGGCGTAGGAGCGATCCTGGAGAGTTCGCGGTTGCAGGGCGTCCTGCGGGGCACCCCGGCGGGCGAAGTGGTACTCGAAAAGGTGATGGCCGACGAGGTGGTGCAACCCGGCGAGAAAGTGGTCACCAGCGGTGGCGACCGGATCTTTCCCAAGGGATTTAACGTGGGGACGGTGTCGAAGGTCTCGCCAGGATCAGATCTGTTCCTGAACATCCGGGTAAAGCCCGCAGTCAACCTGAGCAAGCTCGAAGAAGTGCTGGTGGTGACCGAGGTGCAGCAGAAGGAACCAGCAGTCGAGCAGTCGGGGCCGGTTCGAGCGGTAGATATCCTTGCCCAACGTTTGCCCTCGGTCCCGGAGAAGCCGCCGGAGACCACGACTCCGCCGACGGGAGGAAGCAAGCCGGGGGAACCAGGGTCGAAGCCCAATGCAAATCCCAGTGACGCTCAGAAACAGCCTCCGGCGGTAAAGCCCAACGCGGTTGCGGCAGGGCCTGTGGCGAAGCCGTCTGTGTCGTTGCTGAAGTCCAGCGATCAGGCAGAGAGCAAGCCCGTCGTAAAACCGGCGAGCGAGCAGAGTGCGAAGCAAGCGGCAGCCGGCTCCGCGACTTCGAAGACAAAGACCGAGACGAAGCCGGATACAGCGAAGCCGGATACAGCGAAGCCGGAAGATAAACCTACCGAGGATCGGCCCCAATAACGTGTCGGTTTCCTACACATCGCAGGAGCAAGTCGAGGTTTACCGGTTCAGCGCGCCGGTCGCGGTGCTGGTTCCCCTGGTGGCGTTGGCGTTCCAGGCTTTTGTGCCGCGCTGGTTGCCGTTCTTCACCATCTTCGATCTGCCCCTGCTGCTGGTGATCTTTTTTTCCGTGGCGCGCCGCAGCCAGGTCACGGGAATGCTGACCGGAGCCTTCATTGGATTGTTACAGGATTCACTGACCATCCATCCCATTGGATTGAACGGGATCGCGAAAACCGTCGTCGGGTATGGGGCTTCTTCGCTGGGGGTCAAGATTGACGTTGAGAATGCAGGTTCGCGATTCCTGGTAGTGCTCTTCTTTTATGTAGTGCACGAAGGGGTGTATTTCGCGGTGGCGCGCTTGCTGGTGGGATTGCCCCTGCAATGGAGTTGGCGCCACGAAATGGGATCGGCACTAGCGAATGCGCTGCTGGCAGTGGCGTTGTTTGCAGTATTGGACCGGTTTAAGCAGAGGACGTGATCGCTTAGGAGCACCTCGCCTTCCAGGTCCTTACTGAAGTTGTTTTGGGCCGAGAGAGGGGCGAGCACACCCCTCTCCCACGCATTCTCGCGTCTCCCTGTTTCCCCGTTGTGATCGGAACGGCAAAAATCCATCTTCTTGCGTCTAATACTTGGTAGCATTCCAGAGGAAGCCTGCCATTCTCAATGAGCCATGAACGTCCATCGGAAACGTCGGCGCCAGCCGGGCTCGAAGTCCTGATTTCCGAATTGCACATCAAGAGCCGCGCCAGAGAGTTCGACATAAGCCGCGAGGAGTTCGGCTCCATCCTGAACCAGATTGCCGTGAAGTACTGTCCGGAAGCGCCCACGGGCGTGCGCGAGCTTTATCTCACGTTGCATGTGGAGGAACTTGTGCTGGCGCGGGCCTGTGCGGCCGGACATGAAAAAGCCTGGGAGCACTTCCTGGTGCGTTATCGCGAAAAGCTGTACGAGGTGGCCGGGTACATCGCCAAAGAAGCGGCGGCAGCAAGGGAACTGGCGGATTCGCTTTATGCCGATCTTTATGGCACGCAGGCACGGGAAGGGAAGCGGGTTTCGAAGCTGGCCTCGTATACGGGACGAGGATCGCTGGAAGGATGGTTGCGCACGGTGCTGGCGCAGGAATACGTGAACCAGTACCGCCGCCAACGCCGGCTGGTGAGCTTAGAGGAAGAGAGCGAAGAAGGGACGCAGTATGCGGCTCCGCAGAAAGAGGCCGTGCCGGGCATCGATCCGCGGTTGGAGAGGGCAACCGACCAGGCGTTTGCCGCACTCGATTCTCAGGACCGATTCGTGCTTGCGTCGTACTACTTGGACGGGCGCACCTTGGCGGAGATTTCGCGCCAGCTGCGAGTGCACGAATCGACCATCAGCCGCAAGCTGGACAAGATTGCTAAGTCATTGCGGAAGAACATTATAACTGGATTACGCAAGGCGGGAATGAGTTCCAGGCAGGTGGAGGAGGCGCTGCAGGTGGACGTCCGAGACTTGAGCATTAATATTCGTAACCGCATGGCGCAAGAAAGCGACCGGAAATCGTTCCCAGGAGAGAAGGCGGAAGCGCCGGCGGGAGACAGGTCGAGATAATGCAAGAACTGCCCAAAGTCGTGCAGCATCGGTTGGCAAGCGGTGATGCCGGACCGCATCCTGACCCTGACCTGCTGACTGCATTCGCCGAGAACAACCTGAGTGAGCGCGAGCGCAGCCTGCTGGTGACGCACCTGTCACGATGTTTTGATTGCCGGACCATCATCGCGTTGGCACAGCCCGCAGAGGAGACGATAACGGTGCAGGCGCCGGAGCGCACGCCATGGCTGCGCTGGCCGGTTTTGAAATGGGGCACAGCAATCGCCTGCGTGGCGATTGTGGGAGCTGCTATCAGTCTGTATCGCGAGCATCCCGAGCAATATACGCCGCGAGACACCGGCGCGGCGGTAACCACGGCACTGCAGTCCCCGCGGGAGGAGGAACGGTCATCGCTGAACCTCGAGCGGAAAGCGGCTGAGCAGAAAGCGGCCCAGCCTGCCCGCGCGGCTTCTTCAACCCCAAAAACCGACGCCCTGGGTTCAGTGGCGGAGAAGCCGGCCAAGACGATGGCCATGCGTTCCGATGCTCCGTCGAGTCCTGTGCGCCAAGCGCCGGAGAGTCTGAACGAGAGCACCGCAGTTCGCGATCTCGAAAAGAAGGAAGCAGTAACTCAGGGGAAAGCCAAGCAAGCAACCGGCGATGAACTTCGAGCAGCGGGACCCGCGGCGAACGCGGGATTGATGGATCGCAAGAGCCATTCGGCGGACGTGTCGCTGGCCTCAAGCCTCGCTCCGCGGTGGACGCTGAATGCGGACGGAACGCTGCAGCGGTCATTGGATGGAGGAAGGACCTGGAACAAGATTGCAGTCTCATCCGACGCGGCATTCCGAGTAGTGGCGGCGCTCGGATCGGATGTGTGGGTCGGCGGCGCGGCAGCGTCGCTGTTTCACTCCCGCGATGCCGGGGAGCACTGGTTGCAGGTGAAGCCTTCTGACGGCAATCACATCCTGGCCGGCGACATCACGGCGATCGAACTCACCGACTCCACCCATGGCAGAGTCACCACCTCCAATGATGAGGTATGGTCCACTGAAGATGGTGGGAACAGCTGGCAGCAGCTTTGGTAAAACCTCCCTTGTCGTTTCACAGCCGGAATCTTTAGCTGCGCATTTCCGATATCAAACCGCCGGTCATGCCGCAGATGTTACGCGGATATAAATCCCAGTTACTGAAGTGACATTTACAGTTGGTGACGCTGACCCGTAGCATCGAAATCGTGGTTTGGCAGTTCTGGGGGAGGGCTGCCGGGGCGTCCTGAACTGAAAAGGTCAGGGCGCCTTTGTTTTGAGCGGCAAGCGGGACTTTCCGGCTCGGGAAGTGGCTGTCATGGCAGCAGTATCTCGCCTTGCGACCTTCGTCGCTGCTTTGCATCTAACGAAAGTGCTAGGATATGGGGCTCAGGTTCCGGCTGAAGCATTCAAACGATTTGCCGACCCGGGGACGCCGCCGGAATAGCATGCGGCACCGAGCGACTGAACTGGAGGAAGGTAATGGGAAGCGAAGCAATTCTCGAAGTAAATGACACGAATTTTGAGCAGGACGTTTTGAAGTCGGAACAGCCCGTGCTGGTGGACTTCTGGGCAACGTGGTGCGGCCCGTGCCGCGCGATTGCGCCAATCGTGGCTGAACTGGCCACCGAATATCAAGGCAAGGTCAAGGTCGGGAAGATGGACGTGGACCGCAACAGCGCGACGCCCATGCGCTACGGAGTTCGCGGGATTCCAACGCTGCTGGTTTTCAAGGGCGGCCAGGTCAAGGAACAGATTGTCGGCTACGTGCCGAAGGAGCAGATCCAGAAGGCGCTCGATAAGCACATTGGGTAAGCGCGGCCGTTTGCTCTGAATGGAAACGCTCGGGAGAAGTTCCCGGGCGTTTTTGTTTTTATAGTAAAAGCGGGATGAGCAAAGGCAACTTCAATATTTCCGCAGGACGCCGATGACCCTTCCCTGAATTTCAACCGCGGCTGCGGGCACGATGATTGGCTTCATGTTGACGTTTGAGGGCTGCAGGCGAATGCTGTCCCCCTCGCGGTAAAAGCGCTTGAGGGTGGCGTCGTCCTTTTCGACGATCGCAACTACGATATCGCCGTTATGGGCGGCCTTGGTTTTCTCGACCAGCACGTAGTCTCCGTCAAGGATGTGCTCATCCTGCATCGACTCGCCCCGCACTTCCAGCACAAAGACTTCTTTGGAGCGGACGAAGTCGGCGAGCGAAATTGTCTCGGGATTCTGGATGGCTTCGATGGGCTGTCCGGCGGCGATCCTTCCCAGGACCGGCAACACCACGCCGGTGTTTACCGACATGGCCTGCTTGAGTCGTCCCTTGGGAGGAAGCAGATCAATCGAGCGGCTGCGATTGTAATCGCGGGTGAGCAGGCCCTTCTTTTCGAGATTCGAGACGTGCTTGTGCACGGTCGCGAGTGAACTCAACTTCATGCCCTGCGCGATTTCCTCAAAGGATGGCGAGTAACCTTTCTCCGCCACCCAACGCGAAATGAAGTCGTACATCTCGTGCTGCCGTCGTGTGATGGCCATAGCGGAATTCTGGGCGAATACAAGGCGAATGTCAAGCGCTTTCGCGTTTTATTTGCCGGCCGGAAGCGGGCATTCGGTTGTGCGCGAGAGACGCTTCCGCGGCCTCTGAACTACGTCAGGTCTTTCTAACTTCCGGACGTCACCATTTTCAGGAAGCGATAGTAGAACTCGACTGCGCGATCAAACGAAGCGATGGGCACGCGTTCATCTTTGCCGTGGGCGCGAATGTCGCTGCGCTCGAGCGCTTCGCCGGAGACAGCGTAGGTTGGGAGCCCGGCGGCGTTGGTGTAAATGCCATCCGATGCTCCGGTGCTCATGCTGGGAATCACGGGGGTTCCGGGCCACATTTCCGCCGTGATTTTTTCCAGCGCCCGCATCACCTCCGGGCGGAGTGGCGGAGGAGCATAGCTGACGCGATCGGAGGCATGATCCATGACCTGGCCGGAGCTGCCAACCGCCTGCACGGAAACCTTGGGATCGGCGACAACTTTTTCCAGTTCCTGCCGAACCTGTTCTGCGGAATGACCGGGCAGGATGCGGCAATTCACATTGGCTTGCGCAGTCTGCGGGAGAGCGTTGTTGGCATGCCCGCCGCTAAGCCGCGTGGCTACACACGTAGTATGCATGATGGAGTTGTCGATGGGATCCTTTGAGAGGCGGTCTACGGCGGCCATATCGGGCGGCATTTTCAGGATCGCCTGGATATCGGCCGCACGGTCTCCGGTGGCAGCGGCCGCCATCTTCTCGTAGTAGGCGCGGGTCACCGTGGTCAACTCGAACGGAAACTGGAAATGCTCAATGCGGCCCAGGGCATCGGCGAGATGATAGATCGCGTTGTCGGGAGTGGGAAGAGAACTGTGTCCGCCGGGATTACGCGACGTGAGTTGGAAATCGGAATACAGCTTCTCGCTGGCGTCGAGTTCCATCATCACAGGCTTGCCGTGATCGAGCAGTATGCCGCCACCATCGTGGTTCAAGACGAACTCCGCGTCGATCAGGTCGCGGTGATTTTTGAGCAGCCAATCGACCCCGTTGGAACTGCCGCCTTCTTCATCGGCTGTAAGCGCGAGAATAATGTCTCGATCGGGAACGAAGCCCTCTTTTTTCATGCGGATCAGCGTGGTGACCATGACGGAATCACCGTCTTTCATGTCCTGGGTGCCGCGGCCGTAGAAGTAGCCGTCTTTTACGGTGAACTGAAACGGGTCGGTGGTCCAGTCTTCGCGCTTGGCTTCGACAACGTCCAGATGACCGATGAGCAGCACGGGTTTGTGCTTGCCATTTCCGTGCAGGCGGACGACGAGATTCTTTTTGCGGTCGTTGGGACCGAGGATCTGCATGTCGCTGTCGGGAAATCCGGCGGCGCGGAAGCGCTCTGCCATGGCCTGGGAGGCAGTCGTAATATTTCCGACCGAATCGGTGGTGTTGATGTTGATCAGTTGCTTGAAAACATCATGCGCGAACTGTTTTGTCTGATCGTCCAACTGAGCGGAGCAGAAGAGGGAGAAAGACAGGAAAAGGGCCGAAAAGCAGAGGCGTGTTTTCAACGGGGGCTCCCGGGAAAAAGTTTTTCTGGCTGTCAAAGCTATCAAGTCTGAAAGAAAATCGTCAATGTAATTGCGCTCACCGCCGAAGGCTAAGTGCTGATTGCTAAATGCGTTGTTCCGGAATCTGTCCTCTCACGACATAAAATGTGAGAGAACAATCTACTTTCCTCTTGCAGAAAAATAGAAGTCATGGCATCTTGGAACATCTCCTACGAAAGGACGCCCATTGGCAGAAACAATCTCCAAATCGTTATGCGGGCAACTGGGACCGCTGGTCGGTCTAAGTTGTCACCGGGCGTTCGTCGATCGCGCTAACTGATCTTCGGCGCTCTTCTCGCAAAACCAATAACTTAGCTGGGTCGCGAAGGCCGCGGTTTCATCTCTCCTGACACGAAACACCGCTGCCGCTTGATCCCCCAGCCCTAGCTTCACAGGGTCAGTGGCGATTGGCCACGGATACTTCTTCGGCGAAACAGCCTTCGGGCTGTGCGGTTCGATTCCGCGTGGGCGCAAGCCCTGCCGTGTCCGCATGTTCCCTGACCATAAATTCGTGTAAGAGACGTACCTGAGCTGCGCCCTGGAGCTCACAAAAGAGATACCTCGCCGCTTCTAGATACTGCGAGGTAGCCTTGCCGAGACTTCTAACTTGAGGGACGGAGGCGCAGCTTCGAGTTATCGCATCCCTCGAGCGTTCGGTCTCGACTCTTTCAAAGAGTCCCCGGCGATAACTTCAACGGTAAGCTCCGGGACACCATGAGATAAGACAACTTATGGCAAGGATCATCACAAAGGGCGGTACGTTCAGAGAAGGCGAGACGCTGTGCAGGACATGCCGCTTTGCTCATATACAGCGAGGATACCGGGAGAGTGAGGAAGTCATATTCTGCGACTACAGCTACACCGTTCTGCGCAAGGTGCCGTTCAAGGTTGCCGAATGCACCGACTTCATTGATCGTACGGTTCCGACTCGATACGAGATGGAGAAGATGGCGTTGGTGATCAACGTCGAGCCGGCGCGGAATCTAATCGGATTTGATCGGGAGCTCGGGTGTGGTCAGGAAGATGGAAGCAGCGAGGACGAGATTGAGGTCTCAGCCAAGGATTAGTCACCAACCAGGGACAAGGAGAACACCATGGCTCGTACAAACACACTGAATTTCGGACCGCGCACTCACGAAGGGGCGCCGGCTCGTCAGATAACGCCGGAGCTGCAATTGCGACGTGCCGTGCTGGCGTGCCTGCTCTGGGAGAGCCAGTTCTACGAGGATGGTGTGGAGATTGCCGGCCGGATCGCGGAACTTGTTCCTAAGGTTGCGGCCGACAAGGTTGCGGCGCTTGCGATCGAGGCGCGCGAGCGGATGAAGTTGCGTCATGCGCCGCTGCTCGTGGTGCGCGAGATGGCGCGACACAAAACGCATCGCCACCTGGTTGCGGAGACTCTGGCGCGCGTTATCCAGCGTGCCGACGAACTCGCGGAGTTCGTTGCCATCTACTGGAAGGACGGGCGGGTGCCGTTGTCTGGTCAAGTCAAGAAGGGCTTGGCCGCAGCGTTTCCGAAGTTTGATGAGTACCAGCTTGCGAAGTACGATCGCGGCGGGGCCATCAAGCTGCGGGATGTCCTGTTCCTGTGTCACGCGAAACCGCGCGACGCGGCGCAGGCCGGCGTGTGGAAGAAGCTGATCTGGGGGCGGCTGACAACTCCTGATACATGGGAAGTAGCTCTGTCGTCTGGCGCCGACAAGCGCGAAGCGTGGGAGCGCCTGCTCGCGGAAAACAAGTTGGGCGCATTGGCCCTGCTCCGCAACCTGCGCAATATGAAAGAGGCAGGTGTAGAGGAGGATCTGGTGCTCTCGGCGCTGCGTTCGATGAAGACGCACCGTGTGCTTCCCTTCCGATTTCTGGCTGCGGCACGCCATGCTCCGCAGTGGGAAGAGGCGCTAGAGCATGCGATGCTTGCATGCGTCTCTGGGCAGGAGAAGCTTCCGGGTAAGACGATCGAGCTGGTGGACGTTTCCGGCTCGATGGTTGCTCCGCTCTCTCGCCGTTCGGAGATGCAGCGTACCGACGCAGCCTACGGGCTCGCGGTATTGCTGCGCGAGATCGCGGAGAAGGTGAGTGTGTTCAGCTTCTCTGACAACCTGGTTGAGGCGCCCGCGCGTCGCGGCTTTGCGTTGCGCGATGCGATCGATGCCTCGCAACCTCACAGCGGCACTTACCTCGGCAAGGCCGTTGAGGAGTTGAACCGGAAGCAGAGCTATGACCGCCTGATCGTGATCACCGACGAGCAGGCACACGACACTGTTCCTGCGCCGAAGGGCAAGGGATACGTGATCAACGTGGCGTCGTACAAGAACGGCGTCGGGTACGGCAAGTGGACGCACATCGACGGCTGGAGCGAGTCGGTGGTCGAGTACGTTCGCGAAGTGGAGAGTACGTCGTCGTAGGGCAATGGAAGGACGGGCATCTCGCCCGTCCTTTGTTGGTTGTGGTTTCTTAACCTGTGGCTCGATGAGTTGATAGGTGTCAGTTTCCGGTCATGCCGAACGAGGTGGCCGGAGTGCCGGTCACGGTAGTGATCTGAACCAGGCTGCCATCTGGCTGAATGGCATAGCCCACGACGCCGGGCAGATGCCCGCCGAGGACATAAAGATACTTACTGTCGGCACTCAGCGCCTCGTCGAGCGGAAACGCGCCCTTGGTCATCTGGGCGGTGATGCCGTCGGTCGGATTCAGCAGTGTCAAGCTGCCATCGGACTGGATCACGTAGCCGGAAACGGTGTCGGACTGCGTGTTGGTGATGTAGGAATACTGGTTGGGCAAGGAAGGATCATTGGTGGTTACAGTCCAGCACGCGGACAGGCCAAAGTCCTTCAAGGACCCGGTGATGAGTGTTACCCCGGAGGAGGTTACGCTGTAGGAGGAGGCGGCGCTGATCTGAACTTCCGAGACGACGATATGACCGGCGTTGTCGAAGGCAAATCCCAGCGGACGTGGTCCCTTGGAATTGGCGATGATGGGCCCTGTCGCGCGCCCATCGGTGCCGACGTTGAAAACGTCAATCTTGCTGGACAGGCGTTCCACTACAACCAGAATCTTGCCATCGGGGCTGAAACTGACTTGCGCTCCGTCTACGCCGGTTCCGCTGAGGCTTCGACAGGAGTTGGAGATGGGAAGAAGCCGGCCGGTGAGTCCGATATGAAAAGCGTTAATTTGATCGCTTCCAGAGTTGATGACGTAAAGAAGATTGCCAGACACGGCGAGGCTATTGGGGAAGGTGCCGCCGGAAGGGAACTTGCCGACGAATTTCAGTCTTGCACCGGTTTGCACGGAGAACGCAGTGATGTCGTTGCTGATGGCATTGACCGCGAACAGGAACTTGCCGTCCTGGCTCAACGCGATGGACCCTTGCGAGTCGAGGTGAGTAATGCCAGATCCTGAGCCCCCGGTCCCGAAGCTTCCCGCAAACGTCAAGGTGCCGTCGGACGCCCGGGCGTAGGCCCAGACTTTATTGGGCGCCGTGTTGCCGTTGACGTAGATACCCCCAGTGGTTTGCGCGAAAACAGTCAAGGAAGTGAAGAAGAGAATTACGAGCGAACACAACTTGGCCATCCGAGCACCTCTCGTGAGATACGATCCCCAAAGTGCGGAAAGGATACACGGAAATCTCGGATTTCGGAATATCGAGACCCATCGGCCGGAGTAGGCGCCGGAGACAGTCCAAGCGATCAGGGAGGGACGGGGATATCCCTCTCACCCGTGCGGGGGCGCGGCGCAAGTTAGCCAATTGATCTTCTGGTCCCATCCGTTGGAGCACTTATTAAAGCGTTGGTAATGCTTGCAGCCGTCTTTCCATTGACGGAACATCGGAGTCCAGCATTGGTCCTCGGGAGTTCCCCACCAATAGGTAAACTCGCCAGGGTGCGTTCCTGATACACAACTCGCTTCCGCGGCTTGCAGCAAGCCGGCGTGATGATGCGGCGACGAGAACGGAGTTGCGGCTTCGGCGGACGGGATCAATCCTTCCAACAGATTTCCCCAAGCGGACTCCGGGGGCCTGGAGTTTTGTTCCGAAGTCTGCCGAGATCGTTGCGATGCGGCTGCTGCGGATTGGGATAGTGGATTGCGCAACCAACGGGAGATGGTGACCCCGCTCTCGCGCCGCACGACAAAAACGCAGCGATCGCTTTTCGCGTAGAACTTATAGCCCAGAAAATTGTCGTCCCCCATATCGAGGACTCTCTTGAACTCGGGACTATCTTCGGGATGCTCTTCGTGCCAGCGGCTATGGGCATCCTCCTGCTTAATGTGCTCGGTGACGTCGGCCATAGCGTTATTGCCGGGGCCGACGGCTTCCTTACCGTCAGCAAGAGAATACGGGTTTTCCGGCGGCACGGGTTTTGGTGGATACACGCCGAAGTAGCGCAGGGCACACAAGCTCATGACCGCGGCCATCACCAGGAGCACAGACCTCTGTACCCAAGGCGAGCTTTCCCGAACCAGCCGATAGAACAGGTCGTACACCGAGTTCACCACTCGACTCTCAGGCAGGGCTGCGCGGCTTCCGCCTTGGTTGGGATGTGCAATCGTTGGGGTGTTCATCGTAGTACCTCCGTGAGCAGGCTGTGCTTTGGTGGCCAGATTCAGAGGGAAGTGAACGGAATAGCTTAAGCACACCTGATATGCGTACTGGCATTTGTCTTGCCGAACGGGATCGAGAGAACAAGATTTTGAAAAGACATTCTGGCGAGTGCGTTTACTGCGATTTCGCAGCGCGAGCGGAGGGCGCGAACAGCAGTACGAAGGCTATCCGTTTGGATAGCCGTTAGCCGGGAAGTTAATGCGAGGAGGCTCTTGGAAGGAGGACGGGCTTTGGAAAGCCCGTCCACACACCATGAGAGCTACTGCTTAGGGGGAGCCGATTGCGGCGGGGCCTGCTGTTGTTGCTGCTGCCGGGCGCGCTCCTGCATGTCAGCCAATTTCTTCTGCTGTTCCGGGGTAAGAACCGCCTGGATCTTAGGGAACGAGGTTTTCTTGATCTCATCCACCTTGGCCATCTTCTGATCCATGCTCAGAGTGCTATCGTCGCGGACAGCTCGAATCTGAGTCATTTCATCCTGAATGATGGGTTGCAGTTTCGCCTTCTGTTCCGGCGTCAGCTTGAGCTCGTCTTCGACCGAGCCAGGCTGGTTTCCGCTCTGGGCCTGGGCTCCAGAGGAAGCGTTAGCGGAGGGTGGAGCGGCCTGAGTGCCAGAGCCGGCGCTCGGAGTGCCCTGCGGCGGGTTCGAGGGTTGTGAACTCGTTCCGGAGGTCTGGGCTGTCGCGATCATCCCGAGCCCCAAGGCGAGGATAAAGATCAGTCCGGTGAGTACGTAACGGTTTCGCATGTTGCTCCTTTGTGGACGAGTGGACAACCCTGAGTTGCTGCCAGGACGGCCATCCCCAGCGCCTCGGGCAATCCTGATCAGATGGTGCGACGGTGCAAACGGTTGGTTTGGGCTGTTTGGAATATGGAGAGCTGCCGTCCGAAGTGGTTATCGGGTTGCATGTCAATGATTCATTGGTGCGGGGCCTACATTCGCGTTGGAGACACTTCTATGACTTCAGGGCGTCGGTTGGTTGCAAGCGTTTTGTTATGCGTGTTGCTGCTGGCACAGCCGGGTTTTGGGTGGAATGGCCACGGGCACATGGTGGTCGCTTACCTTGCGTATCAGAAGCTCACCAAAAAGACGCGAAGCCGGGTGGGCAAGCTGATGAAGCTTAATCCGGACTACGGCAAGTGGGTCGCGATGCTTCCCGCGGGCACGCCTGTGAAATATCAGCGCATGATGATTTTCATGATTGCGGCAACCTGGCCCGACCAGATCAAGTCCGATTCCAATTACAGCGATGACGGAAGCGACCACGGCAATACACCGGGCGGTTCCACGTCATCACAGAACACCGGTTACAGCGACATGCTGCGGCACAAGTATTGGCACTTTGTGGACACCCCGTTTTCGCAGGATGGAACGGCTCTCCCGGCGATTCCAACCCCAAATGCGAAAGAGCGGATCGATCTGTTCCGGGGAGTGCTGGCGGGAAGCGATAACGACGAACTGAAATCGTACGACATGGTCTGGTTGTTGCACATAGTGGGAGATGTGCATCAACCGCTCCACGCGACAACCCGCGTGAGCAGCGCGCAGGTGGACGGGGACAGCGGCGGAAACCTGGTGACGATCTGCAAACCGGCTTGCGGCACTAAGCTGCATGCGTATTGGGACGATGTTCTGGGTACGAGTTCAGACCCCAATTCGGCGATCATCACCGCCAGAGGTTTGCCGAAGCCCTCCGCAAGCGCCGCGGCAAAAAGCGATGCGGCAACCTGGATCCAAGAGAGCTTTGACGCCGCCAAAACCAATGTGTATGCGAGCCCGATTGCGGCAGGTCCGGGACCATTCACTTTAACGTCCAGTTATCAATCGGCGGCCAGAAGTGCGGCGAGGAAACGCGCTGCCTTAGCTGGGGCGCGGTTGGCAAATCTTTTGAACACGGAATTGCAGTAGTTGGTTTGAGGTCTCTTATGTCGCAACCAGCAAGGCAACTCCCGTTCGGCTCGCTGCTAGTGAGGATGGCGCTTTTTCTGGCCTGGGTCATGGCAATGTTGCGCGCCGGGGTCGCGGTGTTTCTTTACCTTTCCCATTGAGCCCGCTCGCCCCAGGTTGTGCTCCAGAGCGCAGCGATTTCCAGAACAGTATTGTCAAGTGCCACGGACTTGAATTAGTGTGCGTCATTGTACTTGAGTTCGAACGGATGGCATCTTCGAACAAGCAGTTCCTTGCTGAACTTGGAATAGAGAACCCTGTGATCCTGGCGCCCATGGGCGGCGGTCCCTGCACCCCGGAACTGGTGGCTGCGGTTTCAAATGAAGGCGGGCTCGGTACGTTGGCGGCAGCCTATTCAACTGCCGAGCAGATTGAGCGAGATGTCCGCAGCATCCGGCAGTTAACGCGAAAGCCGTTCGGCATCAACCTGTTTTCGGCGGGTTATGAGATGACGGAGCAAGGTGATCCGTCCGCCATGCTACAAGTGCTCTCAGAGATCCACGGGAAATTGGGAATACCGGCGCCGGTTCTGCCGGCACAGATTTCCAATCCATTTCCCGAACAGTTTCAGGCGGTGATTGAAGCCCATCCACGGGTGTTCAGTTTCACGTTCGGCACCCTGGATCGGGTCGCAGCAAGCGAGTTGAGGGCAATTGGCACGCTCGTCCTCGGCACGGCAACCACCGTAAAAGAGGCGGAGATCCTGCAACCGGATGTGGACGGAATCATCGCGCAGGGCAGTGAAGCCGGGGCTCACCGCGGTACGTTCGATGGCGCGTTTGAATCCGCAATGGTGCCGACCTTGGAGCTGGTGCGGGAAATATGCAAAGCGGTGGAGTGCCCCGTGATCGCTTCGGGAGGAATCATGGACGGGCGCGATATCGCGGCCGCACTCGATGCGGGAGCCGTTGCAGTGCAGATGGGAACCGCTTTCCTGGCATGTCCTGAATCCGGAACATCGCAGGCGTACCAGCAGGCGCTACTCGCGGCGAAGTCAGATACGACGGTGATTACGCGTGCGTATTCCGGACGTCCTGCACGCGGACTGCGGAACCGATTTATTGAGATGTTGGAAGGCAAAGAACATGCCATTTTGCCTTATCCGTTGCAGAACGCGTTGACCCGAGCGATGCGAACGGCGGCAGCGAAGCAGGGCGAGGCGGGATACCTATCGCTTTGGGCCGGGCAGGGAGTGGCGCGGATCCGGGTGATGCCGGCCCAGGAATTGGTGCGCACACTCGTGCGCGAACTGGAAGAGCAGTAATTTTCGCCTGGCTACTTTCATCTTATTGACCCGACTGGCTGATCCAGTGAGCGATCAGGTTTAAGTTCCAGGCTCATTGCGGCTTGGTGGGGGGCGGGTTGCCCGTTCCAGGACTGGGTGGGCCTGTCGCACCTGCCGGGTTGGGATTGTTGCCGACTGCGGGCGGGGTTTGGTTGGGAGCTCCTGGATTCGCGTAAGGCGTGGTTTCGGGGCCGGCATTTTGAGGAGAGCGCGCAGTTGGGCTCGTCGTATCCGGGGCAGCGTTAGGCTTTGGAGCTTTGCTTTTCACCGGGCAGACATCGGAAATCACTCGCGCTTCCTTGATCTCGAGTTGCGGAAATGAACCCGCGGCAGATTTTTGATCGGGAGGGAACTCCCGCGCCGTTACCTCGGCCAGCTTTCCGGTCAGGCCGGCGAGCGGGTTGGTGTTTCCCACGATGTTGAACATGGATCCAGTGTCGGACTCGATAAAGGTGAAGCGCTCGCCGCCGTTGATACATCCTCGTAAAGTGATGCTCGAAGCCGAACTGGTGTTGGGATTCTGCTGCGGTATGGTTCCATTCTGTTGCGCAAATGCAATTGTGCTCAGCGCAAGTGTGAGCGGTAGACTCAAAGCTTTGAACATAGCAAGCCCCCGGGTTGGAGGTTAGACCGGAATCGGTACCAGCGGGTTGCCCGCAAGGATGGGATTTGGACTTCCCGATTTTTGTTTTCAGTCACATCCCATGGTGATGCAACTCGGTTCCGGGACTCTGGGCGGCGACTACACTGAACAGATGGCGAAAAACCTGTTTACCGGAAGACATGAGGCACCCTCCGAGAAAGATTTGGCGAAGGAACTTGGCGCGATGAAAGAGATTTGGGATCAGCTCGTTTCTGCCGCACTGGCGCAATGTGGAAACGGACGTACAGAGTGGAATTCGTATTCGCCAAAAGCGGGCTGGTCTTTGCGAGTGAAGAGGGGAGAGCGAAATATCGTGTACTTGTCGCCCTGTGAAGATTGCGTGCTGGCGTTGTTTGCGCTGGGCGAAAAGGCGATGCAGGAGGCCAGGAAGGCGGACTTTCCCGTTGCCGTGCGCAAGATCGTGCGCGAGGCCAAGAAGTATGCCGAGGGGACGGCTGTAAGAATCCCAGTGACCTCGGTGAAAGACATTCCTGTCGTGTTACAGCTGATGGCCGTCAAGCAAGCGCATTGAAAGCCAGGAAAACCCTGCAGGGAAACGACTTCCCAAACCTGGAAACTTTCCTTTCGGCTGGAAATCTACTCTTAAAGATATCTTCAAGGAGCAGTAATGTCACCGTCGCTACGTTTATTGGCACTCGTTTGTTTTCTTCTGGGTTCGATGCTTGCGTGCAATGCCGGTACGGCTCCGGCAGCGGTCCCCTCGCCAGCGGTGGATAGTTCATTGTCCAGCGCGAAAGGCGAGCAGACCGCGGTTTTTTCAGGCGGGTGTTTCTGGGGAGTACAGGCCGTCTTTGAGCGCGTCAAAGGCGTAATCAGCGCAACATCCGGTTATGCCGGCGGTCAGGCGAAGAATCCTGACTACGAACTGGTGAGCACCGGCACCACCGGACACGCGGAGTCGGTCGAGGTTAAGTACGACCCCTCTCAGATTACCTACGGACAGTTGCTGCGCGTATTCTTCTCGGTGGCGCACGATCCGACGGAGTTGAACCGGCAGGGTCCTGATGAGGGCACGCAGTACCGGTCGGCGGTTTTCTATACCAATGACGAGCAGAAAAAGGTCGTTGATGCTTACGTCGCGCAAATGGAACAAGGCAAGGTTTTCGGAAACAAGATCGTGACCCAGATTGCGCCCTTGAAAGCGTTCTATCCAGCGGAAGGCTATCACCAGCAGTATTTCGATCGCCACCCCGAGAGCCCATACATCGTCTACAACGACAAGCCGAAGGTTGAGGCCCTGAAAAAGCAATTTCCGGAGCTTTACCGGGAACCGGTCCAGACCTCGGTCCAGAGATAACCGGCAGGGCATTTGGGATAACCAATTACGGCCGACATCGGTTTGATTGCCGGTTTTGGTGCCCGGGGAGGCGCGCTTGCGTCCAAAGAGGAATGACTAGACTGGTGCACGCTGCCGTGTTGAGCCTGATTTTTTCCGTTGCTGTACTCGCCCAGACGCCGAAACAAGACAAGACTACGCATGAGTTATGGATTACCGATCGTCAGCAAATCCGGCAGGCTTATGAGAAGAAGGATTGGGCCGCGTATCGGGATGCACTGCTGAAGTACCACACAGATTTCCCTGGAAGTTCGCGGGCATTGCGAGACCTTGGAATGGCTGAGGCGTTGCTGGGCAATGAGGATGCCGCGCTGAAATGGATCGAGCAGTACAGTGGACGTGGTCTGGTTCTCGACCTGAACAAAGCTGAATTGGCGAAGCTGAAATCGGCCGGCAAGCTGGATCTGATGGAAAAGCGGGTCCACGAGAATTCGCGGCCGATCGCGAAAGCGGAGACCGCGTTCCGGTTGAACTCTCCGGACCTGGTTGCCGAAGACATCGCCTACGATCCCGGCAGCAAGCAATTCCTGATCAGCAGCGTGAGACAGCGAAAGATTTTGCGCTGCAATCCTGGCGGCAACTGCTCGGATTTTGTTACGAAGGAGGCGGTGTCACCTTTGTGGGGGGTGTTCGCGTTGCGAGCCGATCCAGAACGAAAAATTCTGTGGGCGACCACTGCCAGCATGCAACCCGAGATCGATCACCAGAAAAGCGACGATGGGAAATCGGCCCTGCTGAAGCTTGATCTTCGCACGGGAAAATTGCTGAAGCGATATGAGCCCGAGGATGGCTCGCAGCACGCGCTGGGCGACATGACCCTGGCGGCCAACGGAGATGCCTTTATTTCCGACGGCCTTTCTGGGGATGTATTCGCAGTTTTCCGTGACCGCGACAAGCTGGAACTGCTCGTTCCCCGCGGTTCTTTCCTGTCGCCCCAAACTCCGGCCTTGAGTGATGACCAGAAGACGCTATTTGTGGCGGACTATCCTGCCGGGATTGCGGTGGTGAATCTTGCGGATCGATCGATCCAATGGATTGAGGGTTCGGCGGCCTTGGATGGAAGTGACGGGCTGTATCTCAAGGATGGTTGGTTACTGGCAGTCCAGAACGGGGTGGAGCCGGAGCGGGTCGCGCGCTTTCACCTCGACAGCAACCGCCATGTTGACCGCTGGGAAGTGTTGGAAAGCAATTCGCCCGGCCTGGGAGATCCGACACACGGGGTTTGGGTGGGTGACGATTTCTACTTCATCGCCAACAGTGGATGGGATCGGGTGCAGGAAGATGGAGCGATGAAGGCAGGTGAGGCGGCGGAGGTGCGAAAAGTCAGTTTCCATTGAGCATGAAGTTGTCCGGACCCCGTTGGTTGCGCCCGCGGCGGCCTCGAACTAACATGCACGGACATGATTCAAGGTGTGCATGCGCTGATCTATGCGAAGGATGCGGACAAGACCCGCGCATTCTTCCGGGATGTGCTTGGCTTTAAGTCGGTGGATGCGGGACATGGCTGGCTGATTTTTGCCTTGCCACCTGCGGAACTGGGAATCCATCCTGCTGAAGATGAGCAATATCATGAGCTCTACCTGATGTGCGATGACATCAACAAAACCATGGCCGATCTTGAGGAAAAAGGCGTGAAGTGTGCACTCGTGAATCAGACAGCCTTCGGCCTGGTAACGTCATTCGAAATTCCGGGTGGCGGGAAAATCGGGATGTATCAGCCGCGGCATCCTACTGCGATTGGGAAGGGTTAAAGAATGTTTGATCCGACAGATGAACCGGTGAATGCAAAGCGACGAGCGTTCCTGATTGCCGGGGCAGGGGCGATGGGTGGGATCGTGTTGTGGTCGTTGAAACGGCCGCATGTGCTCGCAGTCAGCGCAGCCAAGCCGGCTGCTCCGCAGGAAGTCATGATTGTGCAGTTCTCCGACGCCGGTGAACGCTTAAAAGCGGTGAGGCTGCCGAAAGTTGTGAAGACCGACGAGGAGTGGAAGAGGCAGCTTTCACCCAATGCATTCGACATCACGCGGCGAGCAGACACGGAGTTCGCCTTCTCCGGGCAGTACTGGAACGCGCACGAGAACGGGCTTTACCGCTGTATTTGCTGTGACAACGCCCTGTTCCGTTCGCAGGCGAAATTCGATTCGGGAACCGGGTGGCCCAGCTTCTGGGAGCCGATTGCCAAGGAGAACGTGCAGACCGATTCTGACAAGAGTTTAGGAGTTGAGCGGACCGCGGTCTCGTGCACTCTTTGCGACGCGCACCTGGGGCATGTCTTTGACGACGGCCCGGAGCCCACGGGACTTCGTTACTGTATGAATTCCGCTTCGCTGCGGTTCGTGAAGCACGGGTAAGAGCTATTCCAACACGCTATCGTCGAGTTTCTTACTTCCCCAATCGTGGGCTGCCTGCACGAATGCCAGGACCAGCGGATGGGGTTCATTGGGCTTGGAAGACAGCTGAGGCTGGAACAGGGTCGCGATGAAGAAGCGATGCGTGGGGGACTCGATGGCCCGGATTTCTCCCCCTTTGCCTCTCGCGACCACCGGAAAGCCGGCCTCAATCGCGGCCCACTCGTATTCGGGATTGACCTCAAAATTGCAGAAAAATTCTTCCACGGCGGTCTCTTTTCCGTAGAACGATTGCAGGTAAGAACCGGGGCGCAAACGGATTTCGGGGACTACGCCAGAGAGTTTGGGCGCGTTCTTCTTGCGGTCGGGCACCGCACAGGCGACCGGGTAAATGATGATGTTCTTGGAGCCGGAATCGTTCTCGGCTGAGTCGGCGTCCTTCAATCCCAGCACATTGCGGGCGCATTCAATAAAGGCGTACTGAAAACCGCCGCAGGTGCCCAGGAACGGCCAGTCGCGGCGGCGAGCAAACTCGATGCCTTTCAGCATCCCGTCGAAGCTTTTATAAGGACTTCCAGGAGAGGCCCACAGGCCGTCAAAGCTCTCCAGTATCTTGTTCGCGCCGGGTTCGATCAGGGTAGGAGTCGGAATCCAATCCGACTCGACCTTGAGCTCGAGCTTGGAAGCCGCGTGCTGCAGGGAATCGTTGGTGGCGTGGTGCGACCGGAACTCAATGTTGAAGTCGCCCAGAATCCCGATCCGAACCGCGTCGTTCACCGGATTATTCTAATGGACAGAGCGCAATCGAGGTTAGTGCCGGGGTTAGAAGCATGGTGCGGGAAATCCAGGTTTCAAGGTTTCAAGTAACTTCGGGTTTCAAGGAAAGGCAATTCCCGCTTCGAGGCCGAGAACAGGTAGCGGCTGGGTCGATGATTGATCTGTCCTACGCTCCCGCCCCAAACTTCATCGGCACATCAGCCTTGTCTGCGTCCTGGACTCTGAACATATCGCGCGCTTTCAAGTTCATGAAAGCGGCTACAAAGGTGTCGGGAATCTGCTGGATGCGAATATTGAAGGTGTTCACCGAGTCGTTGTAGAACTCGCGGCGGTCGGCGATCTGGCTCTCCAGTTCCGTGATTCTCTTCTGAAGCTGCTGGAAGTTATTGTTGGCTTTCAGTTCGGGGTAGTTCTCGGCTACCGCGAAGAAGCCGCGCAGGGCGGAAGTCATGCTCTGGTCCGCTTGCGCTTTCTGGTCCACGCTGACGGCGTGCTGGTAGAGGCTGCGGGCCTGAGTGATTTTGAGCAGCGTGTCGCGTTCGTAATCCAGGTAGCCCTTGCAGACGTCGAGCAGCTTGGTCAGCTCGTCGTGACGCTGCTTGAGCATGATGTCGATGTTGGCCCACGCTTTATCAATGTCGTTTTTCAGCGCAATCAGGCCGTTGTACATGGTGACGAAGTACCAGAGCGCGCCCACCAGCGTGAAACCGAAGAACAGCAGGACCAGAAGGTTCATCGAGCTCTCTCCTAGAGCAAATCAAAATGCGCGAATACGATGTACAGGCAGAGCAACGTTAAAGCTGGACCGCCCCAGATCAAAGCAGCCGATTTCCAACCCAGACTCTTGAGGACATCCTTCTGGCTGCGCCAGGAAATGAAAAACGCGGGATTGTTGGTGCCCTGCATGAGGACCGTTGGAGGGCGAGGGTCAAAATCCTGGGGAGCCACGCCGGGTGCTGGCGCGGCAGAAGCGCCGGCTGCCATCTTACTCTCGACGCCAGCCGCTGCCCAAGCCGCAGGGCTGGTGATTCCGGCCTTGACCAGGGCCGCGGCAATTTTCCCTTGCTGTGTCATATCGGCCGCGTTGCTGGGCTGATTGGCCCCCGAAAGCCGGACGACTTCATGCTGGGTGAACGATAGCGCACCACCGGTTGCTTTCAGGCCAAGGTCGGGGGATAGACTCAGTTTGACTCGGAACTTGTTGAGCCCGCTGCTTTGGGTGGGAATGGCGCTGACTTCAATGCCCGGGTTTTCGGCGAGCGTCCCGAGTATGAACAGAGAGTTCTTGGGCTTGATGCAGTATTCTTCGATCTTCAATTTCTTGTCGGCCGAGATTGCGTGACGAGACAAGAAACTGGCCACGTTGCCCGGAAGCTCGATACTGGAAAAGAATGCTCCGTATTCCTCGCGGAAGTCGCGATGAATGTCCATTTCGGCGCCCAGGGGATCTACCAGGACTTTGCCGGTGTTGTCGTCGAGGTAAAAGGCAATATGCTTGCTCTCGTCGGCCACCTTCACCCATTCCGAACTTTTTCCCCGGCGTTCCCATCGCCAAACCATGGTTCGGTAGTAGAAGCATGGAACTCCGGTGACCGGCGCGGTGATGGTATAGGGGCCGACAGCCAGGCCATTCACCTCTACAAGGCCCAGGGAGGCGCTGCGGATTTTGGAAGTCGGGGTATCCATGATGAGACGTTTGCGCTGCAGAAGGCGGAATCCGCGATAGAAGACGTAAACCCCGCCAAAGGCTCCGAGCAGGGCCCAAACCCAGACATTATCGCGATGGTCCAAGAGGGCGAAAGCGAGCAGTGTGGTCACGTGGCCGTTCCACACCACCGCCGAAACGCAGGCTGGTGGCGTCGTCTGCGAGGGTATTTGATCCTTACGCCAAACGACATAACAAAAGATGCGCCAGACTTACGGAAGTAACAGCTTTCGAGGAGAACTCATGCGCTAACTTGGCAAGTGACGCTTCTCCCGTAGAATAGAGCGTTTCCATCCACTTCCCGGTTTAGGAGTCAGCTTTTGATGAGAACGGCTGCCACGGTTTGTTTTCTACTTATCTCCACAGCCTGGGGGGCACAAGGTTCCCACCGGCGCGCGCAATCGCCGGGTGCTTCCGCCCATCTTCCGCCCGCGGCAATTGCGGCGATGCAGAAGGTGGACCCAGAAAGAATCCGGGCACATGTGAAATTTCTAGCAAGCGATCTGCTGGAAGGGCGAGGTACCGGGCAGCGCGGCGGAGATGTTGCCGCCCAGTACATCGCCACTCAGTTGGAACTGTACGGGATGAAGCCGGCAGGGGACGACGGAACTTATATGCAAAAAGTTCCTATGGTCGGGGTTACGACTTTGCCCGAGACCACGCTTACGGTAGTTCCGGCAAATGGCGCGGCCATGGATTTGAAGCCCTTGGTTGACTATGTGGGTTTCAACGAAAGCCAGCAGCCAGAGTCGGACATTGACGCCGATGTGGTCTACGTGGGCTACGGAATCGAAGCCCCGGAATACAACTGGGATGACTACAAGGGGGTGGATGTCCGCGGCAAAGTGTTGCTGATGTTGGTGAACGAGCCACCGTCGGATGATGTCAAATTCTTCAAAGGCAAGGCCCTGACCTATTACGGGCGCTGGACTTACAAGTACGAACAGGCAGCCCGGAAAGGAGCCGTAGGGGCGCTCCTGATTCACAAGACGGATATGGCGAGCTATGGCTGGGAGGTGGTCCGGAACTCAAATTCCGGTGAGAAGTCGTTTCTGAAGCTTGAAGGCGCGCCCAAGCTGAAGTTTTCTTCCTGGATCCAACTCGATGTGGCGCGGAAGATGGCCGCGGCGTCCGGAAAAGACCTCGACCGGCTCATGGGGGATGCACATTCGCGTGATTTTCACCCGGTTGCGCTACCGCTCAAAGTGAAAGCGCACATTGTGAGCAAGATCAGGCCATTCGAGTCACAGAATGTGATCGCAACCCTGCCGGGTTCCGATGCCAAGCTGAAGGACCAGGCCATCATGTACACGGCGCATTACGATCACCTCGGAATCCGACCGGATATGCAGGGAGACAACATCTACAACGGTTCGAACGACAACGCGACCGGATGCGGGATTTTGCTGGAGGTAGCGCGCAGCTACAGCCAGGCCAACCAGAGGCCGCGGAGGTCCATCATCTTTGCCGCAGTCACAGCCGAAGAGCAGGGCCTTTTGGGCTCGGAATACCTGGGCAAGCACCCGCCGATTCCCGCCGGTAAGATCTCACTGGACCTTAACTATGACGATGTACCCCCGCTGGGATCACCGGAGGAGATTGAGGTTTCCGGATCGGAGCGTACGACTTTCTTTCCGATAGTGGAGGCGCTGGCGAAGGAGTTCCGGTTGAAAATCCGGCCCGACTCGCGGCCCGAGGCCGGGCACTACTACCGATCTGATCATTTCAGCCTAGCCCGGGTGGGAATTCCGGCATTTTCAATCAACGAAGGGGTGAAGTACAAAGGACATGACGCCGCGTGGGGCATGCAGCAGGCAGACGAGTACACCTCCAGGCATTATCACCAGCCCAGTGACGAATATCATTCGGAGATGGATTTTACCGGGGATGCGGTGATGGCGCGGTTTGGATTTGCCGCGGGATGGCAGGCTGCATCCATGCCGAGCCGCGTGGAATGGCAGAAGGGGGATGAGTTCGAAGCTGCAAGGAAAAGCAGTTCGGGAAGCGATTAGGAAAAGTAAGGGGCACAAACGTGCCCCTTTTTACCATCGGCTGCCTAATCAGCGGCGGACCTGGATTTCGTTTACGACCTGCGCGACATTGGGCACGCTGGAAGCGACCTGCTCTGCTTGCTGGCGCTGGGCGGTGCTCTTCACGGTGCCTTTCAAGGTGAGCACACCATTTTTCGCATTGTAGCGAATGCCCTGCTTATCCAGACCATTGGAAATCAGTCCGGCCTTGTAGTTACTTTCAATGGCATCGTCTACGTTGCCTTCGATTTTACGGGCCTTCGATTCGACGCCGACGGGTTCGACACTGATTTCGTTGGCGATGATGCGGTTTCCGGCCGCGGTTCGAGCAACGTCCGCGGCGCGCTGCTTGGCTTCCTCGGAGTGCAGCTTGCCACCCAGGGTAATGGTGTTCTTGGCTTCGTCCTCGTTGACCGTAACGTCGCCCAAGTCCGCCTGTTGTAGGGCCTTCTTGACGGCGTCTCCGTAGGAAGCGTTGTTTGCACGTTGAGTACACGCGACACTCGCCAATAACAGAAGAACGACTGCGCTGGGAACAATAAGAGCTCTCACGTTTTCATCCCTCCTTCGAAATCTGACGAGGTGCGGTTGTACGGCTACTACTGCGGCGGAGCGGTCTTATCTTCGACCTTCTGGGCGCCTTGCCTGGTCTTCCGGGCGGTTTTGTGGGCGGCTTTCTTGGTGCCCTTCTTTACGGCATGACCGGTTTTTTTGGCGGCCATCTTGGTGTGGTGCCCAGCGTCTTTCATGTCCTGCTTGGCGCTGGTGTCTTGAGAAGGGGTGACGGTGTCAGTGGCTTGAGCCAATCCGAATGCGCTGAGCGCCAGCAGGACGGCGCCAAGACCTAGTTTTCGTGCGATCGCGTTCATAATCCTCATCCTCCTATGGATTCGTGGATCAAACCGCGCTTCGTCGGCCAGTGATGAGGTTCACCAAGAGAACCACCACGGCGATCACCAGCAGTAAGTGGATGAGGCTTCCGGCAACGTGGAAACTGAAGCCGAGCAGCCATAGAACCAGCAGAATGACAAAAACAGTCCACAGCATAGTTACTCCTCCTGAGCTATCGGCAGCTTACGTCGGGGCGGGAAAGGGGGGAATACCATGCACTCTGTAAAGCGCGGGCCCGAGCTTACGAAAATGCCGTAAAAGATGCTGTACGCGGGAGATAGGCGTGATCGCTCAGCGCAGAGTCTGGCGCCGGATAAATGCACCAATCGCGAGAAGCCCAGTGCACATCAAGCTAAGGGTTTCGGGCTCCGGAACGGAGATGCTGAGCACCCCGTTGTTCAGGTTCACAGCGGTATCAAAGGACTTGCCGCCGGGTACGTCGAAGGTGTCCTCGGTTAGCGTGCCCGAGACCCGCTGGCCGTTGCTCAAGGTGCCGGCAAAGGAGCCGGTGAGGGAGTAGTACCAGCGGCCGTCGTGATTGGGACCCGCGTTGGGGTTCCAGGTTGCCGTCCACGTAGCAGGCCCGGTGAAAGTGCCGCGGAACAGAACACCCACGGGCAGCCCATTGCTTCCGGTTCCGCTGATGCTGATGGACCCCCCGGCGGCGAAGGTGCCGCCGCCAGAGAGGGATCCAGAGACGAGTGGTCCCGTCGTGAAACTGAACGAGTCGCCGCTCAAACCGGAGGACGTGGAGGACACCACGCCCGACATGGTTGAGCCATTCAGACTCACGGCATTCCCACTGGCCGTGATTTGGCCACCTACGTTTTGCCACCTAACGGAATTCGCCCAAACGGAAGTTGGCAGGATGAGTAAGAGCAGGAACCACGCTGGAGAGAACCGAGTGAACGACATGAGAGTCTCCGAAGGAAGGACCGCCAAGGCGTATCCGGGTACTTCGCAGTGTGCGGGAAGAGGGAAGGCCGGGCCATACATGTTTTCCGGTAATTTGGGTGGAAGGTTCAGGTATTCAGGTTTCTGGCTGTGATTTTCTTGCGGTCGAGGTTCCGCTGACTCATTGCAACAACTAGCGACTGTCCTGCTCTCCTGCTACCATCGCCGGGGATGGCTTCCCGCAAATCCGTCAAAAGATCCAAACCTCCAACCAACCAGAAGGCGGGCAAACCGCGCCGCGAACGCCTCGCGAGCGAGCTGGTTATCATTACGGGCATGAGCGGGTCGGGGAAGGCTTCCGTGCTCAAGGCCTTCGAAGATCTCGGCTATTACTGCGTGGACAACCTGCCAGTTGGGCTCATACCGCAATTCGCAGGGCTGGCGGGCCAGTCTTCAGAGATTGAGCGCACCGCGCTGGTGGTGGATGTACGCGAAGGCACACAGTTGGAAGACCTGCCGGCGATCCTGAAGTCGGTCAAGAGAATCCTGCCGACGAAGATGATCTTCCTGGAAGCCGACGATGCGGTCCTGCTGCGCCGCTTCAGCGAGACCCGGCGGCCGCATCCGTTGGGGACCGATGCTCCGGTAAAGGCCTCGCTGACGGCGGAGCGAAAGCATCTCCGTCCCATCAGGGCGATGGCCGACCTGGTTATTGACACCTCCAAGTTCAACGTGCACGAGTTGCGTTCTTACATCACGCAGCGATTCGAGAAGCAGGAATCGGGCAAGAACCTGATGGTGTCGTGCGTGAGCTTTGGATTCCGGCACGGGGTGCCGGAAGACGCCGACCTGGTCTTCGACGTGCGTTTTCTGCCCAACCCGCACTTCGTGCCGGAGTTCCGGCCACTCACGGGGCGCGATCCGAAAGTGGCGCGCTACATACGTTCCTTTCCTCAGAGCCGCGAATTCATCAAACGAATTTCGGATCTTCTGATTTATCTTTTGCCGCACTACATTCACGAGGGAAAGAGCTACCTGACTATCTCCTTCGGATGTACCGGCGGGCAGCATCGCTCGGTGATGATCGCCGAAGACGTTGGGAAGAGTTTGCGCAAGGCGGGCTACCGGGTGAAGGTTGAGCACCGGGACAGCCCAAAATAGGCGGGAGCGGAAGCGGGTAAGGATGGGCAGAGACTTACAGCCTCAAGTAGAATAACGTTTAACCGTCCATGCCGACTTCAACCTCTGCGGGTCGCCAAACCGGGCGCTGTGAGAGCCATTCATGCGGCAACTGACCCGACTCCTGCGTTATGTCGGGCCATACTGGTGGCATTTGCTATCTTCGGTGCTCCTGATGGCGATGGTGGGTCTGCTGGACGCTTTCCGGGTGCTGCTGATCGGGCCAATCTTCGACCGGGTGCTGAATCCAGGCTCGCAGGGCCGGGAGATTCAGCTATTCAAAATCCCCGGCACGGATCACAGCGTTCTACTGCAGCAGTTCGTGCCCTCTCACTTCCAGAACCCGTGGACCGTGGTTGCCTACGCGCTGGTCGCAGCCACCGTGCTCAAAGGGATCTTCGACTACGCGGGAACTTACCTGGTAAATGTCGCGGGGTACGGCATGATCACCGACCTGCGAAATGACCTTTACGATTCGATTATTCGCCGCTCGGTGGCGTTCTTCTCCCGGCATACGACGGGGACGCTGATGTCCACCATCGTGAACGACATTGAGCGGGTGCAGTTCGCGATGTCGAGCGTGCTTGCGGAATTCCTGCAGCAGCTCTTCACGCTTATCTTCACGGCTTTTGTGGTCGTGCTCCTGGGCGGGAAGCTTGCCTGGGTGCTACTGCTGTTCGTGCCGTTCATCATTTTCTCGGCAGGGCGCATCGGACGACGTGTGCGCCACACCACTCGCAGGGGCCAGGACAAGCTCGCCGATATCCAGAACATCCTTCACGAGACCATCACCGGCAATCGCATCGTAAAAGCGTTCGGGATGGAATTCTGGGAGATGGAGCGGTTTCGAACGGCAGCCCGCCGCTTGTTCCGGGCTAACCTGCGTTCGGTGGCGGCACAGGCGATCAGTTCCCCTTTGATGGACATTTTTGGGGCCATCGCGATTGCCATGCTTCTATTGCTGGGCCGCGATCAGATCAACCATCACGTATTTACGGCAGGGACTTTTCTGGCCTTTATCGTGGCAGTGTTCAAACTCTACGATCCGGTGCGCAAGTTTGCACTCTTCTATAACAATTTCCAGCAGGCGCTGGGAGCGTCGTCGGCAATCTTCAAGTTCATGGACACCCGCGACGAGGTGCGGGAGCGCGCAGGCGCGATTCCGCTTCCCGGGTTTTCCGATCGCATTACGTTCGAAGAAGTGTCCTTTTCTTACGAGGTAGAAGGCGAGTCCAATGGCAACGGGCAGGGTCCGAGAGAGATTTTGCGGAATATCAGTCTCGAGGTCCAGCGCGGAGAAGTTCTGGCGGTGGTGGGGTCGAGCGGGGCAGGGAAAAGTACGCTGGTCCACCTGATCCCTCGCTTCTTCGATGTCAGCTCCGGCAGCCTGCGGATTGACGGACACGATGTTCGCGACCTGACCCTGCCTTCCCTGCGGGCGCAGATCGGGATTGTGACCCAGGACACGGTGCTGTTCAACGACACGGTCAGGAACAATATCGGGTACGGCCAACCGCGCGTTTCTCAAACGCAGGTGGAAGCCGCGGCCAGAGCGGCGCTGGCGCATGATTTTATCCAGGCGCTTCCGGCGGGCTATGACACCGTGATTGGGGAGCGCGGAGTGCGGTTGTCGGGTGGAGAGCGGCAGCGAATCGCGATTGCCCGCGCATTGCTAAAAAATGCTCCGATCCTGATCCTGGATGAAGCAACATCAGCTCTGGACAGCGAGTCGGAGTCGCTGGTGCAGTCGGCGCTGCAGAACCTGATTTCGGGCCGGACGGTTTTTGTAATCGCGCACCGGCTTTCGACGGTGCGCCGGGCTGACCGCATCGTGGTGCTGGAGAATGGCACGATCACTGACAGCGGCGCCCACGATGAGTTAATGAAGAAGCTTGGCACCTATCGTCGTCTTTACGAGTTACAGTTTGTGGAGATGGACGGGGTGAGAACGTAGCAGTTGGACAGAGTGACTGAAAACCGGAACTCCCAATGCCCATCCGCTCCATGACTGGTTTCGCGCAGGTGAAAGGCCAGGCAGGTCCACAACTGGCTTTCACCTTGTCGCTGAAATCGGTGAATCACCGTTTTCTGGACCTGCATTTCCGGCTGCCGGCCGAGAGCGACGACCTCGAGATGAAGCTTCGGCGGCTGCTGAAAGAGAAGATGGCGCGCGGGCACGTGGAAGTGACGCTGAACGTGGAACGTTCAGGTGGCGCCGCATTCTCGCTCAATCGCGAGATTGTGGGTGGATACATCCAGGCGTTCCGGACGGCGTCGGCCGAGTTCGGCCTGGCAGCCGATCCCGACCTGAATGCGGTTCTGCGCATGCCGGGAGTTCTCGAAGCCGGGCATCTCTCGGCCGACGGGGAACTTCTACCGGCGGTTCTCGGCCGCGTGGAAGAAGGTCTGGCAAAACTCAACCGGATGCGCGAGGAAGAAGGACGCGGCATCGAACGGGAATTGCGCCAGCGCATGAGCCATGTGCAGGAATCGGCCGCGAGCGTCGAAAGCTACCGCAAGGCGATGCTGCAGAGTTACACCGAGAAGCTGAATGCGCGAATGCAGGAGTTGATCGGGAACCAGGTCGAGCCCGAGCGGATCCTGCAGGAAGCCGCCCTGCTCGTGGATCGCAGTGACGTGCAGGAGGAGATTGTCCGGCTCACCACGCACGTGCAGCATTTCGTTGGATTGCTGGACGAGGGCGGCGAGGTGGGGAAGAAACTGGATTTCCTGCTCCAGGAAATGAATCGCGAGGCCAACACTCTGCTTTCAAAAACCTCGGGCCTGGCCGGTGAGGCACTGAAGATCACCGAGGCCGGGCTGGGAATGAAAGCTGACATCGAGAAAGCACGCGAGCAAGTGCAGAACATCGAATGACGAAGGTATTTATCATTTCTGCGCCCTCGGGATCGGGCAAATCCACGCTGGTGAAGGGCGTTCGCGAAGTTGTGCCGAACTTGAAATTCTCCATCTCCTATACCACGCGAGCCCCGCGGGGAAGTGAACGGGAGGGACGCGAATACTATTTTGTCTCGCGTTCGCAGTTCGAGGACATGCTCGCGCGCGACCAATTTCTGGAACATGCCGACGTGTTCGGCAACTATTACGGCACCGCAAAGCGCTTTCTGTATGACGCGGAACAGACGGGACAAGATTTACTGCTCGATATAGATGTGCAGGGTGCGGCGCAGATCAAGGGCAAGCTCCCGGAGGCGGTGAGCATTTTTGTGCTGCCTCCGGACCGCAAGACACTGGAGGCGCGGCTACGGGACCGCGGCCAGGACGCGGAGCAGGTCATCGAGCGCCGGTTGGCCACGGCCACTCGTGAGATTGAGAATTACAGTAAATACGACTATATTTTGGTGAATGACCGCCTGGCGGATTCTATCGAAGCACTCAAATCGATCCTGCTGGCGGAACGCCTGAAACGTCCAGGACTGGAGACCTCCTCTGAATACGCCGATCTGTTAGCCAGGGCTGAACGCTGCCGGCTCCAGAATGTGAAGGAGCGAGTGCAGCCGATCCTGGCTTCGTTCGTGACAGCAGCGGCTCCGGGTGGGCGCTAGCGGCAAGGGAGAAGACGATGAAGTTGATGGACGGCTTCGACAGCAACTATCGGTACATCCTGGTGGCAGCGCGACGCGCAAGACAGTTGCAGGGCGGCGCACCTCCGGTGATCGAGACCAGTTCACGGAAACCTTGCCGGATCGCACAGGACGAGATCAAGGCCGGCAAAGTGAAGTGGGTGATTCCGGAATTACCCAACCCGGCGGCCGATCTCGCCAGCGAGCCGATGGAAGGCGATGGCATCAGTCACTGACGGTTGGATCGTGGAGCACGCGCTCCAGTAGCTGGAATTCATGAAAGTCGCATTGGGCGTCAGCGGCGGGATCGCGGCCTACAAGGCCGCGGAGATCGTCCGCCTGCTGCAGGATCGCGGCATTCGCGTGCAGGTCATCATGACGCGCGCTGCGCAGGAGTTCATCCGGCCTCTCACCTTTGCGGCGCTCTCCGGTGAAAAAGTAATCACAGACTTGTTCGCGGCGGGGAATGAGCAGCCGAATATAGACTCCGCAGTCGAGCATATTGCCGTGGCGCAGGCGATTGACGCGCTCGCGGTTGTGCCAGCTACTGCGGACATTCTTGCCAAGTTCGCCCAAGGAATTGCGAACGACTTTCTGAGCACACTGTATCTGGCGAGCACAGCTCCCGTTGTCCTAGCCCCCGCCATGAATGTGAACATGTGGAACCATCCCGCGACGCAGGAAAATCTTGAGATCCTGCGCAAACGTGGTGCACGGATTGTCGAGCCGGGCATTGGATACCTTGCCTGCGGCATGACTGGCCCCGGGAGGCTGGCGGAGAACGAATACATCGTGGCCGCGATCATGGAAGCGCTGGGCGCGTCCCAGGATCTTGCCGGCGAGACGTTGCTGATCACCGCCGGGCCGACGCGCGAGAAGATTGATCCTGTTCGCTACATCACCAATCGCTCCAGCGGGCGCATGGGATACGCGTTGGCCGAAGCAGCTTTGCGGCGGGGAGCGCGGGTGTTGCTGGTCAGCGGACCTACGGCATTGATTCCACCAGGCGCCGCGGAAGTTACACGAGTGGATTCTGCCGAGGAAATGAGGCAGGCGGTCCTGAAGCTGCTGCCCGAAGCAAGCATCGTAATCAAGACAGCGGCCGTGTCTGACTATCGACCCAAGGCGGCGGCTGCGCAAAAGATCAAGCGCACAGGGCCGATGGCATTGGAGTTGGAGCCGACCGGGGACATCCTGGCCGAAATCTCACGGCTCAAGTCCTCGCAACTGCTCATCGGATTCGCCGCGGAGACCCAGAACGCGCTGGAAAATGCCCGCAAGAAACTGGCCAGCAAATCGCTGGATGCCATCGTGGTGAACGATGTCTCGCGCGAAGGCGTAGGTTTCGATTCCGACCGCAATGCGGTTATCATCATCACCCACGACGAGGCCATCGAAGTCCCTGAAACTACGAAATGGGAAGTTGCGCAACGGGTGCTGGATCACGTGGTGCAGCTGCGAAAGCGCAGGACACAGCCGCTGACGACCTAACTCTCCCAGTATTGCTCATTCGCCACAGGGAGGACTCTGCTCTCGCAGGCATCGGCGACGCATTGTTTCCGTTACAATACTCCCACCCATGCCCCGCATTCTTGATCCGCAACTCAAGCGCGCGCTTGCTGAGCGCATCCGTTATTACAACGAGCTTGGGATTTACGATTTTTACCGGCGCGAGCCGATCGCAGGGGAGCAGTTCGTCCAGTCAGAAGAGCGAGAAGAGATGCCGAGAGTACGCGCCACCGCCGTGGTCGACGAAGAGGTATTCCCTAAACCCACAGTCAAGCCGGAATCTGGAGTCTCCGATCCAGTTGCGGCCCTCAAGATCATCCGCGAAGACCTGGGCGACTGCACGCGCTGCGTTTTGCACAAGCAGGGCCGCAAGCAGATCGTTTTTGGCGTGGGCAATCCGAACGCCGACCTGATGTTTATCGGCGAGGCGCCCGGAGCCGACGAAGACCTTCAGGGCGAACCTTTCGTGGGACGCGCCGGGCAACTGCTCACGAATATGATCAGAGCCATGGGGCTGACGCGCGAACAGGTATACATCGCGAACATCATCAAGTGCCGACCGCCGGGAAACCGCACGCCGGAACGCGATGAGTGCGCAACCTGCTCTCCGTTCCTGATGCGCCAGATTGAGGTTATCAAGCCCAAGGTGATCGTAGCGCTGGGGGCAGTGGCGGCGCGAACTTTGCTGGCCATCAATGCTCCCATGTCGGAGTTCCGTGGACGCTTCTACGATTTTCGCGGCACCAAGCTCGCGGTCACCTATCACCCCGCATTCCTGCTGCGCGATCCGCGGCAGAAGAAAGAAACCTGGAAAGACTTGCAGATGGTGATGAAAGAATTGGACATTCCTGTACCGCAAAAAAGTACGGAATGAGCGTTCGGACGGCTCGCCGCAACGAGAAACACGACGCCGATCTACACTGACGGGGAGAGCCTGGCCCGTCCAGGATCAGCGTTTCCCGTATTGCAAAATCGCAAAACGTGAGACAACCCGCACTTAGCTGCTGCACGCTTTTGCTACGATCTTCATTGAGATCATGCCCCACTTTTGCGATGTGGCAGTCCCGGTACCACTCGACACGGTCTTCACCTACCGCGTGCCTGAAGGCATGCAGCCGGTGGTGGGCGGACGGGTGCTGGTTCCGTTTCGCCAGCAGCGGCTGTCGGGAATCGTTGTCGAGATTCACGATCGTGAACCGCCGGTGCAGGCGAAGCCGCTCGGCGGCGTGCTCGACTCCACGCCTGCGCTTGACCAATCTTTGATTCAACTGGGTAAATGGATTGCGAGTTATTACCTTGCGCCCATAGGCGAAGTGTTCCGCAGCATGCTTCCGCTGGGCGCGGAATTCAAGCGGGTGATTGGTTACCGCGTTACCCATGAAGGGCAGCAGGCGCTGCATCTCGCGAGCATGTCGGGATCGCCGGGCCGTTCGCGCCGCACTCCGGAAGAACAGCTTGCGGAATTTCGCGTGCTCGATCACTTGTCGCAGCGGGAAGAAGTGGTTCGTGAGCAGAGCTTGCGCTCGGCAATCCAGGTGTCGCGAGCAGTCCTCGCCGGGATGGTGCGCAAAAAATGGATTTCGCGCGAGGACCTTTCTGGGGCTCAGGAAGCGAAGCGCACGGTCAAGTTCGCGGTCCTCAGGAGCGCGGAGGGCAAGCTCAATACGAACCAGAAACTGATCGTCGAAACCCTTGCCGCGTCTGGCGGGAAAGCGGAAGTCGAAATATTGCAGGGGCTAGAAGTCCCCCGGACGACGTTATCTACACTGGTAAAGCGGCACCTGGTAGAGATCGTCGAAGAGCCGGCAGACTTCACCATGTCATCGCTGAAAGCGCGGCCGTCGCCATTCAACTTTCAATTCAACCAGGCCCAGCAAAAGGCGCTGACGCACCTGCGCGACGCAGTTGCGGGAAGAAAGTTCGCCGGCATGCTGCTGCACGGGGTTACGGGATCGGGGAAGACGGCGGTGTATTTGACGGCGATGAAGTCGGTGCTGGACGCAGGCCGGTCGTCGATCCTGCTGGTTCCCGAGATCGGTCTGACCCCAGCCGTGGCCGCGGACCTGCACCAGGTATTCGGAAGTGAAGTTGCGATCCTGCACTCCGGGCTCAGCCATCAGGAGCGGGCGGAGCAGTGGCATCGTATCCGGCGCGGTGACGCCCGGGTTGTGGTGGGGACCCGTTCGGCTGTATTTGCGCCGGTATCGGACCTCGCACTGCTGATCGTGGATGAGGAGCAGGATTCCTCGTACAAGCAGGAGGAGACGCCACGCTATCACGCGCGCGATGTCGCCGTAGTACGGGCCAAGATGGTGGACGCGGTAGTGGTGCTGGGTTCTGCGACGCCGTCGCTGGAGTCTTATTACAACGCGGTGAAGCATAAGTATACGCTGCTGGAAATGCCGGACAGGGTGGAGCAGCGGTCGCTGCCGGAAGTTGAAATCATAGACATGCGCCAGGAATTTCAGGAAACCGGCAGCGAGCAGGTGATCTCGCGAAAGCTGGCGGAGGAAATCGGGGAGCGACTGGAACGCAAAGAGCAAGTCATGGTGCTGTTGAACCGTCGGGGATATTCGCCAGTGGTGTTGTGCCGCGCCTGTGGAAAGACCCTTGAATGCAGGAATTGCGCGATTGCCATGACGCATCACAAGCGCTCGCACCGCATGGAATGTCACTATTGCGGGTACACCGCAGTAGTTCCGAAAGAGTGCGCGGAGTGCGCGAGCGAGTATGTCTATTTCCTGGGAACCGGTTCGGAGAAGCTGGAGGAGTTGTTGCACGGCATGTTCCCCATGGCGCGAATCGGACGACTGGATCGCGATACCGTACGAGGCCGGGGAGACTTCGAACGCGCCTTGAGCGCGCTCCACGAAGGGGAGATTGACATGCTGGTGGGCACACAGATGATCGCAAAGGGCCATGATGTGCCGGGAGTGACGCTGGTAGGCGTGGTCGGCGCAGACATGGCCCTGGGAATGCCGGACTTCCGCGCGGCGGAGAGAACGTTTCAATTGCTAACGCAGGTGGCAGGCCGCGCGGGACGCGGCCAGTCTCCGGGCAAAGTGGTGTTGCAGACGTTTTTTCCGGATCATTACGCCGTGCAGTATGCAGCGCGGCACGATTTTGCCGGGTTCTATGACAAGGAATTGCGATTCCGCAGCTGGATGCATTATCCGCCGTATAACGCGCTGGCCAACGTGCTGGTGCGCAGCGACAAGTTGGACGAGGCGCTGCGTTGGTCGGGCATGTTAGGGAAGTGGCTGGAGCATACGAGGCATGAGGGGATCCGCGTGCTGGGCCCGGCGGCGGCGCCGATTGTGCGATTGAAGCGGGAGTACCGTTATCATTTCTTGTTCAAGTCCGCGAGCCGGGAGAAACTGAATACTTTGCTGCGCGGGATGCTGGCGCACGCGGCACAGCAGAAGATTCCGCGGACGCAGGTGATTGTAGACGTGGATGCGGTGTGGCTGATGTAGGAATCTTGCCTAGTGAATTTCAAACCCATGTGGGACACTGGCGTATGGCAAAACGCAATTTAAGGATCATAAGGCGCGAGCGGAATGTCCCGGTGCTCGGAATCTGCGAGCAGTGTAGCGAACAATTCTCAGGGGACCCGCGCATGGGCAATGCGCAGTCCGCAATCCAGGACGCGTTCAACCGGCACAAGTGCCAGACCCAACCCGAAGGCGATGCCAAGGCGAGCCCTAAATAGAAGTTTATCCCAATCAAATTAGACCCTTCTGTTTGAGAAATTCTCGCACGACCTGTTGGGCGTCCTGGCGCTGTCCGTCTACCGCGTAGTTGAGGCGGCGCATGTCATCGTCGGAAATTTTCCCGGCGAGTTGCTGAAGCGCGGCTCCTATCTCCGGATGACGATGGATTGCCTCCTGGCTGATGATGGGGACCGCTTCGTAGGGCGGGAAATAGTGGCGATCGTCTTCGAGTACAAACAAGTCCAGGGCAGGAATCAGTCCGTCGGTGGTGTTGCCGGCAGCGAGGTCGATCTGTGTTTCTTTGAGAGCGCGGGCGAGCAGGCCAAGATCCATGATGCGGGGCTGTTCTTTGAAGCGCAGGCCATAGGTTGCGGCAAGCCCCTTGTAGCCGTCGGGACGCTCCATGAATTCGTAGCCGAAGCCGGCGCGCCATTGGGGAGTGTAGGCGGCCGCCTGGGAAATAGTTTTCAGGTTCAAACGACGGGCATCTTCTCCGCGGATTTCAATGGCGAAAGTATCGTTGAAGCCGAAGGGACTGCCGACATCCAGATGAAAGCGGGTCGCGTACTGCGATTTGACCGAATCGAAAACGCGTTTCGGGTCTTTTTCCGGGGGCTGTTTGAGAATCGCGGTCAAGGCGGTGCCGGTGTACTCGGGGTAAATGTCGATTCGCCCGCCGAGAATCGCCTGCTGGCAAATGTAAGTACCGGCTAAGTAAAACTTCCGTTCTACCGGCAGATGAGTCTTGTTCTCAATCTGCTGGGCCATGATTTCGCCAAGGAGCAGCTGCTCGGTGAAATTTTTCGAGCCGATAACGATCCGATCCCCGCGAGGAGGCCCGCAGGACGCTAATAGACAGAGTGCTGAGAAAGCCAGCAAAGAGTTCGAGTACCAAGTTCCGAGCACGGAGATGGGTTGGGGGAGGCTCATGAGCAGATCAAAGTTATCCGGGGCTCAGCCGCTTCTCTAACCATCCCAAACTCACGTCGGCGAGGATGGCGAGCAGGGCCGCGGGAATGGCGCCCGCGAGGATGACTTGGTTGTTGACCATGGCCAGGCCGCGAAAAATATATTCACCCAAACCGCCGGCGCCGATTGCAGCAGCGATTGTAGCCAGGCCAACCGAGATGACGGTGGCGACGCGCACCCCGGCGATGATGACGCCGAGCGCAAGCGGAAGCTGCACCTTCAGGAGCAGTTGGCGATCGGTGAGGCCGAGTCCGCGTCCTGCCTCGACCACGGCGGGATCGACATTCCGGATTCCCGTGTAAGTGTTGCGAATCACCGGGAGCAAGGAGTAAAGGGTAAGGGCCAGAATCGCGAGGCGGTCGGCGCGTTCGCCAATCCAGGGCGCAGGCAGAAGAAATCCGAAGAGCGCAAGGCTGGGAACGGTTTGAATGATGTTGGCGGCGCCCAGCACGGGTTTGCTCAGAACGGGACGTCGCGTGATCAGAATTCCCAGGGGGATTCCGATCGCTACCGCGAATAGGATGGAGATTCCAACCAGCCAGAGGTGCTCGAGCGTCAGGTCAACAACTTCGATGTGGTTCTGGAACATGAAATGCCAGACGTTCATGATTGCCCTCGATGATCGAGCTGAGTGCCGAACGCGTCGAGATACTTCGCCACTAATGGCTCTTTCGATTTCAGGAATTCATCCGGCGCAAGGATGGTGACCAGGCGCCCATCTTCCATCAGGGCCACTCGATTTGCGAGCACAAGGGCCTCGTGAAGGTCATGGGTAACGAACGCGATGGTCTTGCGTAGCCGCTTCTGCAAGGACAGAAACTCGCGCTGCAATTCGGCGCGGGTAATGGGATCGAGGGCCCCGAACGGTTCGTCCATCAGGAGAATGGGAGGATCGGCCGCCAGCGCGCGAGCGACGCCAACCCGTTGGCGCTGGCCGCCGGAGAGTTCGCGCGGGTAGCGGGTCGCGAGTTGCGGTTCGAGCCCCACGAGCTGGAGCAGTTCCTCAACACGCTTCTGAACGCGATCAGGAGGCCAGTTTTCGATCTGGGGAACGATTCCAATATTGCGGGCCACAGTGAAATGAGGGAACAGGCCGACATCCTGGATGGCATAGCCGACAGAGCGGCGCAACCGGATCACGTCCGATTGTCGGGTGGATTCGCCGTTGACCAGCACATCGCCGCTAGTCGGTTCATGCAGCCGGTTAATGAGCTTGAGGGTCGTAGTCTTGCCGGAGCCGCTGCGCCCGAGCAGAACCAGCGTTTCTCCGCGATGGATTTCGAAGTTGAGATCGCGAAGCAACTCACGCCCATTTGCAAGACGGAAAGAAACATGGCGGAATTCGATGACTCTGTGGTCCTCAGTCATCATGTTTTCGCGTCATCCGAGGCCGGGTGTATTCCGCGGCCACGATCAAATCCCGGTAATCGCGCTTGGCCATGGCCACCATGCGCTCGAGCTTTACGATGTCATCTCCGGAAACGTGCAGAAGACCCCAGCGCACGCGATTGACTTCGCGCTCGTAATTTTGCTCTCCATACGACAGAAGCAGAGCAGAAACTCTGGCGATGCTTTCAGGGGGGAACAGTCTCTGGATTTCCTGCAACATCTCGGAGGTTAGCGGCGGAGCCTCAGGCATAGCGAACCGTTTCTCCGGCGGAGATTACTTGAATGCTGCGTCTGGCAAGCCGGTAATGCGAATGCCGGAATGCCCCTTATGCCGGATATTCAAAGCGATGAGCAGCGCGGTAATGTGTTCCAGAATGCGAGAAGTCTCAAGCTTTCCGCCGTCCAAGGCGCGAACCCCCGGGATTTTTCTTGCCAGATCTCGGACCGTCGCATTCGCCTCCGGATCGTCACTGCAGACGATGACGTCGCACTCGACGTCGTCGTCGCCGTTCAGCACTTCGGCAGAGGTATTGTGAAACGCTGCGGCGACGCGAACTCCCTTTGGAACGAGTTCGGCAGTCTCCTGCGCGGCTGATCCTTGCCACACGCCTAGGGTGCGAGTAGCGCGGCCGCCAACCGCTGCTGCGAGGGGCACGGTAGTGTCGACCACGATGCTGTTGGTGCGGATGCTGCTTTTCACCTGTTTCAGCAGGGCCGCATGACCTTCGAAGGGTACGGTAAGCACGACAATGTCCGCTGCCTCACAGGCCGCGAAATTGTCCATTCCGGAGAGTGGAGTTTTCGATCCGGATTTCTGGGTGATTTTGTCGGCGGCATCTTGCGCCCGTTTCGCATCGCGGGAGCCGATGATGATCGTTTCGCCGGCGCGAGCCCATCGTAACGCCAGACCTGAACCCTCCGGCCCTGTGCCTCCAAGAACCGCGATGGTGCGGCTCATGCGAACTCCGGTTCGACAAGCTCTTCGATCGTGAACGGAGAAACGGGAGTCTTCAGGCGGATCCGCGAGTAGGTGGTGTTGCGCTCGGCAGGAATACGGCCAGACTCGAGGATCAAGGACTGAAATTCTTCGGGGGCGGTGTATTGCCCGGCTGTGGCCCCGGCTTCGCGCGAGATGTTCTCTTCCATGAGCGTCCCGCCGTAATCGTTGGCCCCGGCGTGCAGGCAGAGTTGGGAGAGATTACGATTCAGCTTCACCCATGAGACCTGGATGTTGTTAATGGAGCCCGCAAGCATGATTCGGGACAGCGCATGAATCTTAAGATGTTCGGCGAGAGTGGCGCCTGGCCGCGCCAGGCCTTGATGAAACAGCAGCGTGTTCTGGTGCACGAAGCTCAGGGGAACGAATTCGGTGAAGCCGCCGGTCTCATTCTGGATTTCCCGCAGGAGAAGCAGCTGGTTCACCCAATGACTGGGTGTTTCCACGTGTCCATACATCATGGTTGAGGTGGTGCGAATTCCATTGCGATGCGCGGTCCGGATGACTTGCGTCCATTGCTCGGTGGAAAGTTTGTTTCGCGAAAGAATGTGGCGAACTTCGTCGTCGAGAATCTCCGCAGCCGTGCCGGGAAGCGTGTCCAGGCCGTTGTCGCGCAACATGGACAGGTAATCGGCCAGCGGCATGCCCGTGAGTTCAACGCCATACACGATTTCCATCGGCGAGAAGGCATGAATATGCATGCGTGGAGTCGCGGATTTTACGGCGCGAAGAATGTCGCGGTAGTAGTAAGGAGGCAAGCCGTGGGGCAGCCCTCCCTGAATGCACACCTCAGTAGCCCCCAGTTCCCAGGCTTCCCGTGCCTTCTGCGCAACCTGCTCAAGCTCCAGGAAGTAGGTGTCTGCCTCGCGGGGGCCGCGACTGAAAGCGCAGAACTTGCAGCCGACGAAACAGACATTCGTGAAATTGATGTTGCGGTTCACGATGTAGGTGACGATGTTGCCGGCGAGTTCACGACGAACGGCATCGGCTGCAGTCAGCAAGCCGAGCAGATCGTTGTCTTCAACCCGGGAGAGAAGCAGGCATTGCTCTCGGCTGAGGGTCGCACCGTCGCAGGTTTCGAGTACCGCTTCAAGGGCAGTGCGGACCCCGGGCGAAACATGAGATGCGACATCTGACCAGTCAAGCGAGTGAAACAATTCTAATTGCGTGAGCATGGATCCTCATCCTGCATCAGCATACTAGCCTTTTCGCGATCGGGAGCGCGACCCACGTCCCGACCCCTCGTGTCGTGGCACACCTAGCGAAACAAATCGGCAGCCGGCGGACGAATCAGTTCGCGTGAACTGCCCTTCGCAGCACGGTAGCGGAACCCGCGAATGATGCAAGCCGGGGTGCGCGCCAGCTTGCCGCAGACCAGTCCGGCAGCGCAGGCTAATTCATCGGCCACCGCCTCCATGCTGACCCGTAGAGTGTAGCCATACGGATCGCGGCTTCCACGATCGTCATGGATGGCCTTCATTCCAGCAATTCCGATCGCCACCTCGGTAAGACCTTCCCGCCAGGGACGCCCGAAAGTATCAGTGATGATCACGGGAATAGAAAGGTTCAGACGTTTTTTCAGGTCGCGGTGAATTTTCGCGGCAGAACGGTCCGGATCCTCGGGGAGGAGCAGCGCGTGTAGGCCGCCGTCCACGTTTGAAACGTCTACACCGCTATTGGCACAGACGAAGCCATGCGGGGTCTCCGTGATCAGAACCCCGTTCTTGCGGCGCACGATCCGGACCGCTTCCTTCAGGGCCAGTTCGGTGACGCGCGGATCGAGGTGATATTGCCGGGCCCAGGCTTGAGAAGCCGCGGAAGGACGGATGGAATCCAGGGCCACCAAGCGCCCCTCAGCCTTGGAAACGATTTTGTGTTTGATCACAAGAACATCACCATGGGATAGCTTTAGATGCTGACGGCGCAAGGCTCTAATCAGGATCTCAGCGATGATTTCGCCCGGCCGGACTTCCTGGGACAGAGGCACGGGAATAATCCGGAGTTCATCGGTGGAAGGCATGTTGTGAAGCAATGTACCTCAGGCAGCAGAGAAGCGTCACATGCGCTATTCGTTGGCCGCAAGCGGCAACTGGGAAAGGTCCCAGTCGCGAAGCAGTTTTTGGGTTCGGGTGTTGCCGGGCGCTGCCAGCAGCTGCGCGAGGTCGCTGGGATTGTCCACGTCAAGTGCAATGCCGGGTAAAGAAACAATGATGCACGGTTTACCCGTGGCGGTGGCGGCGGCCCGGTGAGGCTTGAAGCTGTCATTACCGAAGCGAAGCGGGAACAAGTTGGCGGGCCGGCGAAAAGCCGCATTCGTGCCGCGACCATCGGCGGCGGGAACCAGGACAGAACCTTCTTTCGGAGCGAGCTCGAGAATCTTCTCCAACTCCCACGACTGGATCAGCGGAATGTCTCCGGGAATGACCACGGTGCTCTCGACCCCACGCTCCACACAAACTTCAGTGGCCATTTCGATGGCATCGGTTTCGCTGATGTTCTGGTTGTCGGGAATCACAACGAAGCGGAAGTGATCGGCCAATTCCAACGCGAAGGGATCGCTACTGACAACGGCGACCTCCGGGCGGTTGGGCCAGGCAGCCAATGCTTCGAGCACGTCGAAAAGCATGGATTGTGCGAGTTCGGTGCGGGAGGGCTGATCCAGAATCGAGGCCAGCCTTTGTTTCGCACTGGAAAGGTTCTTGACTGGAACGAGAATCATGACTGGTCCGAAACAGCTTTGCTCCTGGTCAATCCGGTCGCGAGATCGAGAACGGCGCGGGCCAGGTCGGCTTTGTCCTGGGCTGTGCGCATGATTGTCCGGGTGCAGTGCACGCGAAATCCGGAGCGGCGCAACTCATCAGCTGACTCCTGATCGCGGAGGTCGGCGACCAGCACGTCGAGGAAATCGTGGTAAGCCTGGGCCACTCCTGCGATGGAAACGGGCCAGTTCTGCGAGGCCATCAGCGCGCCGGCGGGTCCGGACACGGCCGCTCCTGCCACAATCGGCGAGACCGCGATCACGCCGGCCGGAGTTTGTTGCAGGGCTTCACGAATTCCCGGAATTGCCAGGATTGGACCAATACTGGTGACGGGATTGCTGGGAGCAAGAAGAACGACACTGGCATTGCGGATGGCTTCCAGCACGCCTGGCGCGGGGGTAGCGTCGGAGGCTCCCGCAAATCGAACCGAGTCCACCGGATCCTGATACCAGCGCTGTACAAAGTACTCTTCGAAACTGAGTTCGCCGACCGTGGGGGTAAGCACGCGGGTTTCAACGCGCGAATTGGTCATGGGCAAGATGCGGGACTGAACCCCAAGGCGGGCGGCGATCTCGGCGGTAGCTTCGGCGAGAGTCTTGCCTTGGGAGAGGAGTTTGGACCGGTAAATATGTGCCGCGAGATCGCGGTCGCCGGTTTGGAACCAGATTGGCTCGCCGAGTTGCCCCATGGCCTGCAGGCAATAAAACGTGTCCCCTTTCACACCCCATCCACGTTCTTTGCTGAGCAGGCCGGCGAGGACGTAGGTGATCGAGTCAATATCGGGAGAGACGTAGAGTCCCCACCATTCCAGATCATCCCCGGTGTTGACGATGATGGTGAGGTCCTGTGGAGCCACGACCTGGCTGAGGCCATCGACGAATTTTGCGCCGCCGGTCCCTCCGGTGAGAACTACGATCATGCAGCCCTCCGTACGTAACCGGCTGGATCGGCAGCCGAGCGCAGCTTGTCCGCGAGCAGTCCAGAACGCTCGACCGCGGCCGGCACAAATTCCGGGTACACAGGCAGTCGTTGGCGCAAGGAATAGCCTTTCGCCTCGGTCCGCAACTGCAATTGCTCAAGATGCGGCCATGGCTTTTCAGGGTTGATGAAGTCCGGGGTCAATGGAGAGATGCCGCCCCAATCGTTAATGCCCGCGTCCAGAAGGTTCTGATAGTACGGCGCGGAGAGGTTGGGCGGAGCTTGCAAGTTTACGTTTGGCATCACCAGGCGCGCGACTGCGATGGTGCGAAGCATATCCTGTTCCGTCGGTTCAGGCCAGTCTCGCATGGGGATGGCCGGCTTCGCGCGGAAATTCTGGATGATCACCTCCTGGATGTGCCCATATCGTTCGTGAAGTTCGCGGATCGCGAACAGGGAGTCCACCCGATCATCGAGGGATTCGCCGATGCCGATCAGGAGCCCAGTGGTGAAGGGAACGTTTCTCTTTCCCGCCTCTTCTATGGTGCGTAGTCGCCTGGAGGGAAGCTTGTCGGGGGCGTTGTCGTGGGCGGCGCCAGGGGCGAGTAGTGCGGCATTCGTGGTTTCCAGCATCAGGCCCATGCTGGGTGAGACCGCAGCCAGGCGCTCGATCCACTCCGGACTAAGCAGGCCAGGATTGGGATGGGGCAACAGGCTGGTCTCGCGAAGTACCAACTCACACATCGCTTCCAGGTAGTGCAGCGTTGATTTGTAGCCCAGGTGGCGCAAAGTCTCGCGCATCTCCGGGAACAGCAATTCCGGCTTGTCCCCAAGGCTGAAGAGGGCTTCGGTGCAGCCTAACTTCTCGCCCGCGCGAGCCACTGCAAGCACTTCCTCCGGGCTCATGGTGTGAGCGCCCGGCTGCCCGGGATCGCGGCGGAAGGTGCAATATCCACAATAGTCACGGCAAAGATTGGTGAGCGGAAGGAAGACCTTTCGCGAGTAGGTGATAATGCCGGGCTTAAAGCGATCGCGGATGGCGCGAGCCTCCGCCAGTAATTCCGGAAGCTCGCTCGAGGCAGCACGGATCAACTGGCGGGCAAACTCGCGCGAGATTCCCGCCTGCATAGGCGCAACCGTCCGTCCGGCGTTATGAGTAAGGGTTGTAGTTTCGGCCGTCAACCTTTGCACCCGGCGCTCATCACTGAGCGAAATCATACATGAGCCTTCGCCGTGCTGCGTTCAGCGCGGGAGGCGAGATTGGTGCGGCCAGCCTTTTTGGAGCGTCAAGAACTCGGCGATTGTTGAATTGTTCAACACT
>Ga0070741_10001833_pt1 | contig 60966 bp, 67 predicted proteins | sample Coa_R1_4_FD_66440 | JGI IMG/M metagenome (GOLD analysis project Ga0070741, IMG submission 66440) | Surface soil microbial communities from Centralia Pennsylvania, which are recovering from an underground coalmine fire - Coalmine... | ecosystem: Environmental > Terrestrial > Soil > Unclassified ...
CATCCTTGCTGCCATCGTCGTCTTCGCCGTCGGCGGCATCACCGACAAGGGCCAGACGGCCGCTTGCTCGACCGACAAGAAGGCCATCCAGACCGCCGAGGAGGCCTACTTCGCCAAGAATTCGGTGTACGTCGACGAGGCTGGCCTCGTCCCGCTCTACCTGCACGAGGCCTCGAGCCTCTACGACGTCGCCGCGAGCGGCACGCCTAGCGGGTCGGCTTACACCGGTACGATTCAGAGCGCTTCCTGCGGCACCGTGGGCAACTCCTGGTAATCCCGCAGGGAACGTTTGGGGCGGCCACCGGGACAACCGGTGGCCGCCCCGTTTCCTTTCTGCTGACCGACCTCGAGCGGACGAAGGACATCGATGCGGAAGAATGGATCTGAGCAGCTTCGTCAGGACGGCTTCACCCTCGTCGAACTCCTGGTCGTCATCGTGATCCTCGGCATCCTCGCCAGCATCGTCGTCTTCGCCGTTGGCAACCTGACGGACCGGGGTCAGATTGCCGCCTGCGACGCGGACAAGAAGGCGGTGGCGACGGCGGAGGAGTCCTACTTCGCTCAGAACGCGACCTATGCCGGCGAGAACGCTCTCGTGCCCTTCTACATGCACGACCTGTCAAGCCTTTGGGACGTGGCCGTCGCCGGCAGCGGAACCACAGCCACGTATTCCATCGTTCCTCAAGACCCTGACGGCCCAGGCCCCCAGGCCGCCGCTTGCACGTGACGTGAGTACGCTGACACAGTCGAGCACCGGGAGCGGCGACTTCGCCGAGGCGCTCCGGCTGTGGGATGGCGTCATGGTGGCCTCGGCGGACCGGCCGTTGCCGGCCGTCATCCTCGACGGGGCTACGGCCCTGCAGCCGCCGGCGGCGCAGGAGGCCATCGCCGGGGTCGAGGAGCGGCTCAGGGCGGAGCTTCCTCCGTCCTACAAGGCCTTCCTCGGGCTCTCGGACGGGGCCTACGCCAACGGGTGCGGGATCGTTACGCGGTCAGGCGAGTACGGCCTGCTGCCGGCGGCTCATGTCTGCCGGCTGGTGGCCGTGGCCGCCGACCACGTCAGGATCTGGGTCGAGGCCTCCGGCGGGGTCCAGCCCGAGGATCGAGCACAGCGGGCGGACATGCAGGGGGTGCGCTGCTTCGCCTCTCTCGGGGACGCCGTCCTCCTGACGCCCATGATCGACTCAGTCTGCGACTGCCTGGTGCCGGTCCCACCGGCGCTCGATGCCGGGGGAGAGCGCTTCGAGGTGTGGGAGACCTTCAAGGAGGGGGCGGCCCGCTTTCTCACCTTCGAACGGTGGCTCCGGAACATGGTCGCAACCCAATGGGTCGCACGGCGCGACCGGCTGGTGAGGAGCCTTCTCCCGGAGGTGGCCGAACAGCTAGCGGCGGTCGACCGGTGGGCCGCCGATCCCGACTATCACTGGTTCGCCGTTGGTCAGGTCCGCCGCCTCGCTGCCGCGCCCCGGGCCGATCACCGGGTGACGACGGCTCTCGACCGGCTCTGGCAGGGCACCGACCCCTACCTTCGACTCGCTGCCGCCCAGGCCGACCTCGGCCACCGGCCCGACCGGGCCCGGGAGCGCCTCGCCGTCCTGGCCGGCTCGGCGACCAAGCGGTGGGCTGAGCCGACCGTCGCCCTGGCGGCCGCATCGACCCTGAGGGTCTGCGACCACCCCGCCTTGAACGTCGACGACGGCTGAGCGTTCCGCCCTTCTCCGTCTCCCGGTGATTCCGCGGAATCACCAAGGGACGCCGCGGTCCCCGACCGCGCCGTCCCTCGCTTCAGGTGCCCGCGCGGCGGCGAATGCCAGAGCCGAGAGTGCGCCGGCCGTCCCGGCGAGGGTGATCGCCAGCTGACGGCCTTGGGCCGTGAGAGCGGTGTGTAACTCGCCACGGAGGGCCGCCAAGACCTTGTACTCCAGAGCGTCCAGCCGGGCGTCGAACTTGGCGTCGAGAGCTCCGAACCGTTGATCTATGCCGGTGAAGCGGAGTTCCAGGCGTTCCTCGAGGGCGTCCAGGTCACGCTTCATGGCCATGTCGGCCGAGCTGGCCGGGGGGACCGGGCCGCCGGTCGGCTGCTCGGGGATGTCCAGGAGACCTTCGTCGGGCAGTCGTTGGTCGATCTCTTCGTGGAGGGCGACCAGGAACTCCTCCGGGCGTTCCTCGCCCGGGTGGCCCGGGGCGCAGCGGGGGAGAGCGCTCATGTGGAGGCGAAGCTCGTGCGGCGGGACGGGCTCGTCCGAGACGTCGAGGTCCTGGCAGCAATCTGCCGGCTGAGGCCGACGACACCGCCGCCGGGACCGTCGTCCTCCATCTCGTAGATGCCACCCGGTACGTCCGCCAGCGCGACGAGGCCAACCGGGATGCCCTGACCGGGCTGCCGAACCGGCCGGCGTTCCTGGCGGCGCTGGACGCCGCCTGGCGGCGGCTGGCTCGACCGGGCCCGGGAGGCCGTGGCCGGTGGGCTCGAGGGATCGCTCCCGGTGCCGATCACCATCTCGGCTGGTCTCGCCGCCTTCGATCCCGCCGCGCCGCCGGCCGATCCGTTCGCCGTGATGAGGCGGGCGGACGAGGCGATGCGCCAGGCCAAATCGGCCGGTCGCAACCGGGTTGTGGTGGGCTAGGTTTCCCGAGCCGACCAGGGCTGTTGCTGAGGAGCCCCGGTTCGGGGAACCGCCACACCATTTCGACAACGAATCACTCGGACGTCGGCACGGCGCTGGCGTTCAGTCAGCTTCCCGGCAGGACGACCAGGCCGAGTGCTTCGAAGTCGCGGTCGAAGCCGAACACCTCGCCGATCCGCGCCCGCCGGGCGGCGACGGCGGTGGTGGCGTCGGTCAGGCTGAGCGGCACGTCGCGATACTGCTCCAGGACCCGCCACGCTTCCCGTTCGATCGTCTCGTCGACCCAGGTGATCCGCAGGCGGCGGGCCTGGATGCTGTCGTCGAGCATCCGCCGGTAGGCGAGGGCGGCATCGACCCCGGCGCCGTACCGGAGGCGGGTGGCGGTCTCGTCGACGACGTAGTTCGTCGTCGTGAGCCGGGCACCCTCCTCAGACAAGGCCCTGTACCGATCGGCGGCGGGGGCGGCATGCCGGTCGCCGCGACTCAGCAGCGCGATCCAGGCGCCGGTATCGACGATGACGTGCCTCACCGCTTGCCACGACGGCGGGGCGGCGGCCCGTACAGGTCGCGGTCGTGCTCCGCGGCCGCATCAGCGGGAAGCCCTTCAATGGTCCCGATCATCGTCAGGATGGGATCGCCACGCCCGCCGTGACCGCGGTCGGCGAGGTAGCGCCGGACCGCCTCGCGGATGAGCGCGGCGGCCGACCGCCCCTCGGCGGCGGCCACCGCCCGCAGCTCCCGGTCGAGGTCCTCTTCAAAGTAGATCTGGGTCCGCCGCATCGGCTCAGTATACATCGGATATAAGCAGATGTATACGCCGAAGGCGGACGAGCAACGGGGCCGGGATGACCGGCCGCGGAGGGTCCTCCGTTTCCTGTCGCACCTCCTCGGTATCGTCCGGGGTGGGTTCGATCCGGGCCCCGAATCGAGGAGGTCGCGATGCTGGGAGCAGCGACGGAGCCGGGCTGTGCGGGCGCCGCGGAGATGCCGCTGGAGCGGCTCGAGGCGGAGATCTGCGAGCTGGCGGGGCATCTGGCGGCGGGGGAGTGCCGCTGGCTGCTCCTGCTGAGCGAGTTCGACCGGCGGGAGGGGTGGGCGGGGTTCGGGTTGCAGTCGTGTGCCCACTGGCTGTCCTATCGGTGCGGGGTCGGGCTGCAGGCGGCCCGGGAGAAGCTCCGGGTGGCCCGGCGGCTGGGGGAGCTGCCACTGGTCACCGAGGCGTTCGCCGCCGGGGAGCTCAGCTACTCCAAGGTGCGGGCGGTGTGCCGGGTGGCCCGGCCGGAGACCGAGCCGGCGCTGGTCGAGATGGCCCGGTACGCCACGGCGTCACAGCTCGAGGAGATCACGCGGACGTACCGCTCGGTGACCGGGCGGCCCGAGCTGGAGGGCGCCAACGATCGGCACGACGGCCGGTTCGCCCGCTGGCACTGGGACGACGACGGGTCGCTCGTCCTCCAGGCCCGGCTGACCCCGGAGGACGGGGCCGTCGTGCTGGCCGCCCTGCAGGCCGGCCGGGAAGTGGCCGAGGAGTCGCAGGCCCGAAGTGATTCCGCGGAATCACCGCTGGGGGAGGTCCGCAACGCCGACGCGCTGGTGGCCATGGCGACACTGGCGGTATCGGCGCCGGCCGGGGCAGAGCGGCGGGCGCCGGAGGTCGTGATCGTCGATCGGGCGGTGATCGGTGGAGCCGCCGAGGACGGCCGCTGCCATCTCGACGGGGGGCCGGCCATCCCGCCCGAGACGGCCCGGCGGCTGGGCTGCGATGCCACCATCGTCGCCGTCACGGAGGCGGCCGACGGCACGCCGCTCGACGTGGGGTGCAAGCGGCGGACGCCACCCGCGCCGCTGCGGCGGGCGCTGCGGCGTCGGGACCGGGGGTGCCGGTTCCCGGGCTGCGGCGCCCGGCGGTTCCTCCACGCCCATCACGTCCGGCACTGGGCCGAGGGCGGCGAGACGAAGCTCACCAACCTGATCCTCCTCTGCGGCCGCCACCATCGCCTCGTCCACGAAGGCGGCTACGCCGTCGAGTCCCCGGGCCGGCACGTCTTCGTGTTCCTCGACCGGGCGGGCCGTGTCGTCCCCGAGTCGTCCCCGCCCAGGCAGCTGCATGGCGCCGGCCTGGCGGACCGCAACGTCGCAGCGGGGGCGGTGATCACGGCCGACACGTGCCGGCCGCTCGGAGGCGGGGAGTCCTACGACCTCGCGACGACGATCGACGTGCTGGTGTCACAGCCGCGGCGAGACCAGGCGGCCTGAGGGGGGCGTCGGCGCCGACCGTTCCGGGCCGCCTCGGCGCGGGGGTCAGCCGCAGCAGGACCTTCCGCTGGCCTGGCTCGGGACGTAGAGCGTTTTCGCGGCCGGGCCGGAGCGGCCGGTGGTCGCCGACTGCGCCGACTGCGCCGACTGCGCCGACCGGCCCGATGACCGGGACCCGAACTCGGACCCGGAGCCGGACCCGGCGTCGCCGTGGTAGCCCGTCAGGATCCGGAAGGCGTGGTCGTCGATGTCGCTGTCGACGGTGATGGTGGCGGCGTCGGCGACGCGCCAGGCGGTGAAGTCGGCGCCGTCGCAGGTCACCTTGACGGCGTTGGCGTCGGGCAGGTTCGTCACCTGCCAGGTGGTGGGCGAGCCCCGCAGCGACGACGTGGCGGCGTAGGTCTCGACGCACAGGGCGCCGGCGGCCCGGTCGTTCCAGGCCTGGGCGATGCCGAGGTGGGGGAAGTCGACGCCGCGGACGGTGGGCTCGGAGAACTTGTCCAGGTTGGGCTGCTCGAAGAGCCTCGTCCAGGCGCCCCGCTCGCCGATCTCGGCGGTCATGGCCAGGGCCGCCAGCTGGCCCCGGGGCCAGTCCTCGCCGTTGTTGAAGAACCAGCCGAAGAAGTCGTCGTTCTCACCGAAGCGGCGGGGCTCGTAGGCGGCCTCGGCCCGGGCCCGGATGCGGTCCTCGGTGGTGCGGTCGCCGACCTCCCGGGCCAGGAGCAGGGCGATGAGGGCGAAGCGGGGGTCGGGGTGGAACTCGATGAGCGGCTTCGCCGGGTCGTTCCAGCCGAGTTGGCGGACCGAGGTCTCGTAGAGCAGCGCCCCGAACTGGCGGTCCTGGGGATAGACGTAGGGCGTGACGCACAGCGAGGCGTAGGCCGACGTCTCGTCGTAGAGCCGCATGATGGTGCGCTCGATGGGATCGACGAAGAGGGCGAACCACTCCACCTCGCCCTGGCGGTTGAAGTGCATGTAGTGGCGGCGGGCGTACTCCACCCACTCGCCGAAGAGGTGCCCGTACGTCGTGCCGTAGAGGTTGTCGTAGGCCTTGAGGCTCAAGCCGGCGCCGGCCACGCAGAACGGCCAGATCTTGGTGTTCTCGCAGTGGACGCCGGCGGGGCGTTCGGCCCACTAGTCGTGCATGAAGCGGGCGAGACGGTGCCGGTCCCACTCGAAGAGCCGCTCCTGATAGCCGATCACCTTGAACGGCTCGGCCCACTTGCCGTCGTCGCAGACGTAGTCGTAGAAGCCGATGAGCAGGTTGAAGAAGCCCCGGAAGAAGTTGAAGCCGTCGGAGCCGATGGGGTCGGGCTGCAGCCCCCAGGGGGCGACACCGTTGGCCGTCCAGCCCGGGGCGTCGTAGCGGCCCCGCAGGTGCTCCGGCAGGAAGAACAGCCACTCCGGGGGGTAGCGGTCCTGGTTCGGGTCGTGGCCGATCATGCTCAGCCAGTCGATGGCGGCCCAGAACGTCGTGTAGCGGCCGACCAGCTCGTCGGCGATGCGGGCGTAGACCTCCCGCCAGGCCGGGGTGACGTCGGCCATGAGCGGGAGCGTGTAGCCGGTCTCGTGGAGGTCGAAGCGGGGGAAGCTGCAGAACGGCGCCGTGCTCGTGCGGTCCCACCAGGGATGGGGCCGGCCCTGGCTCGACCAGTCGTCGGGTGTCGTCGCCTTGTCCCAGATGAAGCGGAGCCAGCCCCGGGTCCGCTCGTTGAGCCGGGGCGGGTTGGGGTCGGCTGCGCTGATCATCGCCGTCTCCTCACCACAGGGGGCAGTCTTCGCCGGACGGGCTCCGCAGGCTCGTCAGGGTGGCCCGGGCGGCCCGCGCCGCCGCCCAGGCCGGGTCGAGGTCGTCGGCCACCGGCTCCCGGGTGATCTGGCCGGCCACGGCGCTGGACGGGTCGGGTGCGACCAGGGCGCCGTCGAACGCCGCCCGGCGCCGGGGGAGGCGCCCGTAGGGGATCACGATCCGGCTGAGGCCCCAGAACCACAGCAGCAGCGAGGCGTTGCCGGTGATGACCGTCCGCCCGTCGAGCGCGCCGTTGACGATCCGGCTGACGGCATGGGGATCGAGGAGATCGCGCAGGCCGTGGCCGGCGGTGTCGAAGCAGACACTCACCGTCGGCGCCGGCGCCGGGCCCGTCCTGGATGCCATCCGGCGGGTGGCCCGGGTGAACACGTAGTGCTGGGCGGCGCCGTCGCGGGAGGTCACCTCGACCGTCAGGTCGGCGTTGACCTGGTGGCGGAACCAGGGAACCGTACGGCTGGCCCCGGCCATCAGCATCCCGAGGATGCGCAGCAGTGTCTGGAAGGCGGCTCGTTGCATGGCAACCCTTTGCCGGGGAGGGCCGTCGGAGCAGCGGAGCACGCTACAGAGCCCGCCCGTCCGAAGTCAACGAGCGGCGAGACGGCAGCCCGCCGGTCCGACAAATGGACGAAGCCGGGCCTTTCGGCCGGGCCGGCGTATCGCCCTGGCCCGGCCTGGCGCTAACCAAAGTGATGAACGAACACGAAGACGTCGTGGCCCGCCTCCGGTCGCTGGGTCGCCGGCCCGTCGCCGACGATGTCGCCGGCCGGCACCTGGCCGCCCTGGCCGGGGAGGCGGCGGGCCCGGTGCGTCCGGCCCGCTCCTACCGGCCGAAGATCGTGGCCGCCTTCGCCGTCGGGCTGCTGGCCGGGACGACGGGCCTGGCCTCGGCCGGCGCCCTGCCCAACGGGGCCCAGGAGGTCGCCCACCGGGCCCTCTCCTCCGTGGGCGTCAACGTGCCCCACGGCGACCGCTACCAGGGGCCGGAGTGCGGCGGCCCGGTGAAGAACCACGGCCAGTACGTCCGGTCGCAGCCGAAGGGCAGCCGGGCCCAGGCGGCCGCCTCCCGGTGCGGGAAGCCGCTCCAGGCCGGCCAGGACGGTTCCGACGACGCCGGCGGCACGGCCGGCGGGCCCGCCGCCGGCTGCCAGGGGCCGCCGCCCTGGGCGGGGAAGGGCAAGCCCGACAAGGCCGCCAAGGCCGCCCGTCAGAAGGCCTGCGGCGACGGCGCCGACGACGCCGACGAGGGCGGAGGGCCGGCCTCCGGCGGGGCCGGCTCACCGGCCGTGACACCGCAGACGCCGGCGCCGGCGCCGACCGAGCCGCCGACCACGGCCACCACCTCGCCGGTGACGACGACCAGCGCGCCGACCACGACGACCACCGCCGGGCCGGTGGTGACGTCCCCGACGACGGCGACCACCGGGACCACGACCACGACGGCGGACTCCGGACCCCACGACGCGACGACCACCACCACGGTGGCCTCCGGGCCCGGCGGGTCGGCGACGACCGTGACGTCGCCGCTGCCCGGCCTGGTGTCGTGATCATCCGTTCCAAACCGCCGGCGGCCGGCGAGCCCTCCCGCGACCCCGCCGAGGTGTACCGGACGCTGGCCTCGGCCGTGCTCGGCTATGTCCGCAGCCAGGGAGTCCCCGAACCGGAAGACCTCGTGGGTGAGATCTTTCTCCAGGTCGTGCGGGACCTGCCGCGCTTCCGGGGCGACGATGCGGCGCTCCGGCGCTGGGTGTTCACCCTCGCCCATCACCGGATCGTCGACGCCCGGCGGCGCTCGAGCCGGCGGCCGGCCCTCGACGGCGGCGACCTCCCCGACTGGCCGGCGCCACCGCCGGCCGATCCCATCGATCCGGAACTGATCCGGGCCCTCGGCCGGCTCACCGCCGACCAGCGCCAGGTCGTGGCGCTGCGGTTCGTGGCCGACCTGCCGATCGAGGCGGTCGCCGCCCTCACCGGACGGAGGGCCGGCGCCGTCAAGGCGCTCCAGCACCGGGCCCTCGATGCCCTGGCCCGGACCCTCGGCACCGAGGCCGGGACCGAACCGTCGCCGGCCTGGCGGGCCGCAGGATTGTTGTCGCCGGAAGCGGCCGGAGCCTGAGCATCGCTGATGTGATGGGGAAAGGGCCCGTCCCGCTCCTGGCGTGAAGGCCGGGAGCGGGGCGGGCCGTTGTTGTGGCGCCGGGGTGGTCGGGGCTAAGCGGAGACCCGGCGGGCCTTGGCCCGCAGGAGCACGCCGCTCAGGCTGAGGGCGAGGCCGACGGCCAGGAGCGTCATGGTGTTGGCGCCGGTCCGGGGGAGCTGCGCCGGGGCCGGAGCCGGAGCCGGTGCCGGCTTCGACAGGTGCTCGCCGAGGACCTCGGTGGGGACCGTGGTGGTCGTGGTCGGCGCGACCGTGGTGGTCGTGGTCGACACCGACTTGGTCACGGTCGTCGTCGTGGGCAGCGCCGAGATCGCCAGATCGAGGTCATCGCGGTCCGACACCGTGAGCTCCAGGGGGTCGGTGCCCTCGGCCCGGGCCCAGCGGCTGGTGTCTGTCGACAGATCGACCGTGGCGTCCTGGGAGAACGACTTCGACTCGCCGGCCTCCAGCGAGGCGATGTGACCGATGGAGCCGAGGTTGCCGTCCACCACCGAAACGTCGGTCAGCGTGACGTCGCCGAGGTTGGTGACCTTGTAGCCGAAGGTGACGGTGTCACCGGCGAAGAGGTCGGACGGCGACGACGTCAGCTGCACCCGGATGCGGGGGTGGATCACCTTGAGGACGTGGTGGGCGTCGTTGCAGGTGTCGTTGTGGTCGCTCTTGTCGTCGGCCTTGCCGCAGGCCGAGGCCCCATCGGAGATGTCGTTCTGCTGGTCGGCCGGGACCGTGAGCTGCTTCGTCATCGGTTCGGCGCTGTCGCCGCTCTTGAGCATGTCGATCCAGCCGATCGACCCGAGCTCGCTGTCCTCGACGTCGATGTCGTGCAGCGTGGCGTGGCCGGTGTTCGTGACGGTGAAGGTATAGGTGACCGTGTCACCGGCGTGGGCCAGATCCGGTGCGTCGATCGTCAGTTCCAGGCTGTGGCTGTCGTTCTGGTCGTCGCTGGGCGTGGCGCCGGCCGTGTGGCCGGTGAAGATCGCCAGCGGGATCACGAGGAGTATCGGTGGTAGCGCTCTGCGCAGGATCGAACCCATGGGGGCCTCCACTCGTCGGCGTGGGTGGGGCCGGGTTCGCTCTAGCTCCTCCTCCGGCGCAGCGACCAGTCTCAGCCGGAGGGATCGTCACTTCCCCTGATTCCGCCGGCGGCGCCCATTGAGGGATCCGCCGACTCCTTCGACTGTGCGCCTCCCAGGTCAAGACGACGACACAGGCATCGCAACGGTTGCTCAACAGCGCTTTCGGGCTCAACGGCTCAGCGGACGGGGCGGCCTGCCCCTGGGGAGGGCTTCGAGGTCTGGGAGACGTTCAAGGAGGGCGCCACCCGGTTCCTGACCTTCGGGCGTTGGTTGGAGCGGATGATCCGGGTGCACTGGGTGGCCCGCGACGAGCCGGCGCTCGGGCCGAGGGTCCCGGACCCGGGCTGACGCCGGCCCCGAGCCCGCGAAGGGTCTTTCGGCCCTTCTCCGTTTGGTCGGGATCGCCCATCCTGGACCGATGAACCGATCGGTCAAGGCCAGCGCGGCGTCGGTGTCCCTCATGCTCCTGCTCGCCGCCTGCGGCGGAGGTTCGGGTGGCAAGCAGGCTTCGCCCACCACCGGGGCGACGAACATCACCACGACCACGACCGCGTCATCGTCATTCGGTGGGGTCGTGGGCGACGCGCTCCTGGCCCAGCACTGCGTGAACTACGCCGCCTTCGCCGGAGCGATCGGGCTCAGCATGGCAGCGGCCATGGACCCGACGGCCGCCCGGCACCTCGAGGATCTCAAGGCGAAGATCGACTTCGGCTCGGTGCCGGCGGAGATCAAGGGCGACGTCGAAGTCGTCACGGCCTACGCCGAAGGTCTCGGCAAGGTGCTGGCCCAGCACAACCTGCAGAGCGGGCAGCCGGACCCGACGGCCATCGCCGCCATCGCCGAGTTCTCCCGGACGGTGGATACCGTGCGGCTCGAGAAGGCCGCCGGCAACATCAACGCCTGGATCACCGCCCACTGCCCCCGTTGAGGGCGCCCTACGGCGGGCCGAGGAAGCGGCAGCGGGGGCCGGGGGCCCGGGCGAGCCGGCCGTCGAGGGTGGCCAGGGGGACGGCGAGCGACTCGGCCAGCGCCACGTACCAGGCGTCGTAGGCCGTGACCGCTCCCCGGAGCTCCCAGATCCGGGTTGCGAACGGTTCGTAGGGGAAGAGCTCGGCGGGCAGGGCCACCAGGTCGGCGTGGGCCAGGCTGGCGATGTCGTCGGACAGGTCACCGGCCAGCGCCGCCCGGCGCAGGATGTTGGCCGCCTCGACGGGCATGAGGTGCGGTGCGGCCAGCGGCTGGCCGGCGACGAGCGCCTCGGCCCAGCGGCCGGCCGGGCCGTCGTCGACGAGGGCGGCGACGATCACCGAGGCGTCGACGACGGCGGTCAACGGCGGTCGGCGTCGCGGTGGGCGAGGATGCGCTCGGGGGGGAGGGTCGTCCCGGTCCGGGCCTTGCGCGCCCGAACGCCGGCCATGAGCGTCCCGGCGTCGGGCCGGCGGGCGAGTTCGACGAGCTGGGCCCGCAGGTACTCCTGCAGCGATCGCCCCGAGCGGGCGGCCCGGGCGGCCAGTTCGTCGCGGGTCTCGTCGGGAACGTCCCGGATGGTGATGGAGGCCATGCATGCATTATGCTGCGAATGCCAGCATATTGAAAGCAGATGCCCGCCCATGGATCTCGGGCCGCTCCTCGTTGCCCATGCCTACCTCAGGGTCGAGCGTCCACCGGTGCTGTGGGCGGCCGACGTCGACGACGTCGCCCTGGTGAAGACGCTGGGGGAGATGATCGTGGCGGCGTTGCTCCGGGGGAACGAGCTCGGCGACATCATCCTGCGGGCGAGCAACGTGACCGTCTCCGCCGACCCCGATGACGAGGCGCCGGGGATCCCCGCCCCGGGGGACTACGTGGCGTTGTCGATCATCGGGGGCGGTGACTGGAGCCCGGCGCGGCACTGGCGGCCGGGCCGGCCCGACACGCCGGTCCTCGTGACGGCCGGACTCGACGCCGCCGCCCGGATGGCGGGGATCCCCTACGGCTACACGAGCGCCGGCGAGGGCGGCTCCGTGACGGTCTTCCTCCCCCGGGAGCGGTAACGGCCGGGGATCGGCTGGCGACTCCCGCCGGGGCTACAGTCCGGGCGTGTGCCGTCGCCCTGCGACCCGGCCGGACCGGCCGCTCCGGTGGTCCCGGTGAGCGTCACTCCCGGGGGATCCGGCCCGGCGGTACCCGAGCCGCTGGGCGCCGAGGTGCTGGCCCGGGTGTTCTCGGCGCTGGCGGCCGACAGCGCCGGCTTCGTGGACGGGCTGGCCGCACGGCTGGCGGCGGCGCTGCCGGGCCGCACCCGCGTCGACCACGGCGGGCTGCTGGGCCGCGGGCCCGTCCGCCGCATCGCCGTCGACCTCGGCGATCAGCGTTTCGAGCTCCACCATGACCGGGGACGGCTCGAGACCCGGGTGGCCACCGCCGTCCGGGGCGTGGTGATCCGCACCGAGGACGTGCCGGTCGACGGGTGGCTGGCCGGCCTGGCCCGGGCGCTTTCCGCCGAAGCCGATGCCAGCCAGGCGGTGCGGGCCGCCCTGGAGACAGCCTTCTTGTGACCCCCGCCCGTCCTGAACGGACGGGTGCCGAGAGAGGAGACGCCTGTGACGACCGACTCGGAACAGTGGATGCCGCCGGCGGCCGTCCAGCGCCTGTCGGCCATGCGGGGGTCGGGGCCGAAGCCGGCCCTGTTCACGTCGGACCTGTCGGTGAACGAGTTCATCCTGGCCAAGGAGGCCGGGTTCTCCCCGCTGGGGTTCGTCGTCGGCAGTTCGGTGTACCACGTGGGCCTCCAGGTGGGGCGGTGGAGCCAGAGCCAGGAGCTGACCGTCCTCACCCAGGCCATGTACCAGGCCCGGGAGCTGGCCATGAGCCGCATGGAGGCCGAAGCGGACGCCCTCGGCGCCGACGGGGTGATCGGCGTCCGGCTCGAGATCCAGTTCTTCGGTGCGGAGGCGGGGGACATGGCCGAGTTCCTCGCCCTCGGCACCGCCGTCCGGGCCGATCCGGGCGGCGACCCGAGCCTGCGGACCAGGACCGGCAAACCGTTCACGTCGGATCTGTCGGGCCAGGACTTCTGGGCCCTGTACCAGGCCGGGTGGCGGCCGCTGTCCCTGGTGCTCGGCACCTGCGTCTACCACGTCGCCCACCAGTCGTTGCGCCAGACCATGAAGAATCTCGGCCAGAACACCGAGATGCCGCAGTACACGGCCGCTGTGTACGACGCCCGGGAGCTGGCGCTGTCCCGCATGCAGGCCGAGGCGGCCCACGTCGGCGCCGAGGGGATCGTGGGGGTGCGGGTCGACCGGGCGAGCCACGTGTGGGGGATGCACGCCATCGAGTTCCTCGCCGTCGGGACGGCGGTGGGCGCCGTCGCCGGCGCCGAACCGATGGCCAAGCCGGCGCTCGTCCTGCCGCTCCAGGGCTGAACGGACGGGGTGCCGGCCCGTGCGTAGCTCCGGCGGGCTAGTCAAAGGCGAAAGAAACGGGGCGGTTTGGGCGGGGAAGCGTTAAGCGTGCTGTAACGCAGCCTCAACGCCGGCCGATTTCCCGGGCACACGAACGGCGACGTGATGATCCGGACGGGCCCTACCTGGTCGCCTGGCCCCCGGGGAGCGAGTGGCGAAACCGACGCCCGTTGCTGATGTCAGTTGATCACCAGCGATCGAAAGGTCTCCCTGCCATGCGTCTTCGTCGTCTCGTCGCGGCTTCGGCCGCCCTCACCATGGTCGTCGGCCTCGGCGCCGTTGCGTCGAGCTTCGCCGACGCGCCGCCGGACTCGTTCCTCGTCGCCAACCCCACGTCGCTGCAGCTCGACGTCAACCCCACGCCGGTCGACCCCGCCTACCCGCACTCGGCCAGCGTCGTGGTGGGCCTCGACGCCAACTGCCAGAACGCCATCAGCGCCACCAAGTACACCATCGTGCCCGGCTCCTCGGCGTTCGTCTCGGTGTCGCCCTCGATGTCGGGGCTGCTCAAGTGCGGTGACACCTTCACGTTCACCGTCACCGGCACGGCCGTCACGGCCGGCAGCACGCTGGCCTTCGACGCCGTGGCCAAGAACCAGGGCCTGCAGAAGAAGATCGGCGGGACCAGCATCTCGATCGTGGTCGTCGACTCGACCGGAACCACCTCTGACTGCACCACGACGAACACCTGCCCCCCGGTGACGGCGGGTCGGCCGGCCGCTCCGGCGGTGGCCAACGCCCTGATCAACACCGTGGACGGGCTGGCCTCGGCCTGCCAGAAGAACCGGGGCAAGAACTGGCGGGGAGATGTCATCTCCATGATCGCCAACAACATGCCCAAGCCCGAGAGCGTCAAGGACGACCTGTCCGTCTACCCGACCGACGCCGACTGGGTGAACTTCGTGAAGGGCTCGCTCGGTAGCTTCCACGGCCTCTACGGCCTCTGCAACAACTTCGTCGAGCCGTCGGTCTGAGTTTCGTTCTCTCCCAACGCACGGAGAAGGTTCGGCCCCGGGATCCCCGCCCGGGGCCGAACCGCGTGTTGTCAAAGAGTTGTTGTGGGCCAAGGAGATTCGCCCCCGTCGTCCCTGCTCTCGCCGCTCGGGCTCCTTTACCCTCGAATGAACATCAACGGGCGCGTCTGGCGCGCTCTGACCAGGCGGAGGTCTCATGCGTGCATTGAGGACCCGGCGCGTTCGGGCCGGGTTGGCAGTCGTGACGGTGGGCGTCCTGGCCCTCGGCGCGGCCTGCAGTTCGTCGGACAACTCCAAGGGTGCGTCGAAGGCCAAGGGTGTCGTCACCCCCGAGGCCGTCACCGTCCGGGCCGGGGCCAGCGACCCGGCGCACTCGCAGATCGCCGTGCTGCAGTTCATGCCGGCCAAGGTCACCGTGTCGGTCGGCCAGAAGGTCAGCTGGAGCTGGGCCGAGACGAAGGAGCCGCACTCGGTGACCTTCTTCCCGCCCGGCCAGAAGGCGCCCGACCCCGGCAGCGACACCAGCCTGTTCGCCCCCACCCCGCCCACCGGCGCCTATGACGGCGCGGCGCTGGTCAACAGCGGGCTCGTGCCCCAGGGCCCGGCCCCGGCTCCGGCGTTCGAGATGACCTTCGCCAAGCCCGGCACCTACGCCTACCAGTGCGTGATCCACCCCCAGATGGTGGGGACGGTCGTGGTGGCCGCCGGCGACGCCGGTGAGACGGCCGCCGCCGTCACCACCCGGGGCGACCAGGAGAAGGGCCAGTGGCTGGCCGAGGGCAACGACGCCTTCACCAAGCTGATGTCGGCCCCGCCCGCTTCGACGAAGAACAAGGACGGCAGCACCACCTGGACGGTCGAGATGGGCGCCTCCACGCCCCACACCGACATCCTGGCCTTCGCCCCCGTCCCCGCCGCCGTCAAGCACGGTGACAAGGTGACGTTCGTCAACGACTCGATGGCCCCGCACACGGCCAGCTTCTTCAACCAGACGGCGCCGATCCAGGACCCCGAGTCCCCCGCCGCCCAGAAGCCGGCTCCGGGTGCCTCGCCCCAGAAGCTCAACGCCAAGGACTTCTTCAACACCGGCCTGCTGCCGCCCAACGCCCCGCCCGGCGCCGGCCCCCCGGTGGCGGCCCGCAGCTTCACCTTCTCCGTCCCGACCGCCGGCAGCTACCAGTACGTCTGTATCTTCCACGCCCCGAGCGGGATGGGCGGCGAGATCAAGGCCTCGTAGCCCCGACCGCATCACACCGCAGTTCCGACAGGCCCCGGTCGTCACGGCCGGGGCCCTGTCGCGCCCCCGTCACGTCAGACGGGCATGAGTTCCCGAACCGGCGAGCCTAGGCAGGGCGGGCTAGTTCATTCCCGAAGGTTTGCCGGGAAGCGACCCGGCAGTGTTAAGCGCGGTGTAACACCAACTCATCAGGATGCGATCTCCCCTTCGACCGCTCAGGGACTAGCCCGCCATCACCGGGGCGCAAAAGTGCCGGGGCGCTTCCGGACCTTCGGGGACGGGGCGCCCAGCGGGAGCAAGCCTCACCCCCGTGTCGAAGGCCTCCGGACGGGATCAGCGAATCCCCAGGGAACCCCGAAAATCGCAAGGAGACGTGCTCGTGTCGGAGCAGCGAAACATCCTGACTCGCTTCTTCTCTGGCCAGCGGCGCTGGATCACCGCCGGCGTGGCCGCTCTCACGGTCAGCGGGCTCGTCCTCGGCGGGCTGGCCACCCCCAGCGGGGCGTCGGCCGCCGAGCTCACGAGCGACGTCTCCTTCTCGCAGTGGGGCGACGTGAACTCCGTCTGGACCACCGGCGACCTCGGCTTCGGCGGGACCAACGCCGGGACGTACGCCGAGGGCGAGACGGTTCCCTTCCTCCTCGACGTCACGGCGGCGGGGCCGGGCACCTGGGCCTTCTCGATCTGCCGCGACTACTCCGACGGCGCCAACTTCGGCTACCTCAGCCTGGAGGCCTACAACACCAGCCGGAGCCCCCTGACGCTTCCGCTCTTGACCAGTGCGGACGGGCCGTTCAGCGGTGGCGCCCTCGCCGGTAGCGTCCACATCGACTCGGTCGACGAGCTGGGCGCCCAGGGCACCTGCCACGCCGGCCAGCGGGAGACCCAGGTTCAGATCACCGTGGCCGCCGGGCCGCTCGGCGTGCTGACCGACGCCTACGTCCTGTGGGGCGGCCACCTCGCCTCCCCGGCCGACGCCGGTGTGGCCGTGGGCCACGGCGCCGGCGCCTACAACGGCGCCACGCTGGCCATGACGATGGAGTCGGCCAAGAAGACCCTCAACGTGAAGGTGGCCACCGCCGGCTCGCTGACCGTGCAGAAGGTCGTCGACAGCGGGAGCGCCCAGCCGAGCGACTTCTGCTTCGACATCAGCCCGAACCCAGCCGGCGTCGTGCTGCCGCTCTGCGCCGACGCCAGCGGCACCGCCACCTTCCTCGGCCTGACCGGCGGCAACTACACCGTCACCGAAGCGGCCCACGCCGGCTACACCTTCGCCAGCGGCTCGGGCACCAACTGCACGGTGGCCGCCGGCACCGGCCTTGCCGCCATCGTCGCCGCCGGCAACACCACGACCAACGCCACCTGCGTCTTCCACAACCGCCGGGAGCAGGGCACCCTCACGGTCAACGACGTGCTGAACCCCGGCAGCGACCCCGGCCGGTTCGACCTCAACATCGACGGGTCGGTGGCCGGGACCGGTGCCGACGTCGGCGACAACGGCACGACCGGTTCGATCGTCGTGGACGCCGGGTCGCACCCCGTCGGGGCCAGCGGCGCCGGCAGCACCGACATGGCCGACTACACCGCTTCGACCAGCTGCGTCGACAGCGGCGGCCACTCCGTCGCCGTCACGGGCGGTTCTGTCGACGTGGCCGACGGCCAGAACGTCGTCTGCACGGTCACCCTCACCCCGAAGCCGGTGGTGACGACCACGCAGCCGGAGGAGACCACGTCGTCGACGACCGTCACCACGGTGGCGCCGGACACGACCTCGTCGACCACGGACACCACGGTGGCGCCGGACACGACGTCGTCGACGACCGACACGACGGTGGCGCCGGACACGACGTCGTCGACCACGGACACGACGGTGGCGCCGGACACGACCTCGTCGACCACCGACACGACGACGATCGTCGACCCGCTCCCCGACCCGCCGGTCGACCCCCAGAACGACTCGACGACGACCACCACGGTCAAGCCCAGCGGCCCGACGACCAGCACCACGTTCCACCGGACCAAGCCGACCGACGACGACAACCCCGGTGACGACGACAGCGGCAACTACGACCCCCCGTCGTCGACCACCACCACGATCAAGGTCGTCGTCCCCGCGGCGCCGGTCGACCCCGGCACCCAGGTGGCCGGCAACACCGACCAGGCCGGTGCGCCCGCTCCCGAGCAGGTGCTCGCCGGCGAGATCGAGCGGCCCGCCCCGCCGGCCGCCCCGATGCCCGCCGCCACCCTGCCGAGGACCGGCCGGGGGATCGCCGGCGAGGCCGTGGCCGCCTTCGCCCTGCTGATCGCCGGTCTGGCTCTGCGCCTGACCCAGCGCCGCAAGCCGGCGGCCGGCCAGCGGTAAGGCCCGGCCTGCAGCACTGAACGACGCGACGGGCGCCGGGGTCGATCCGACCCCGGCGCCGTCGTCTTCGCCTGCCCCGAAGAACGGGTCCTGCGTCCTAGCGGACGAGCTCCATGCGCAGCCCGTCCTCGTTCCACTCCGGCACCTCGGGCAGCCGGGACACCGCCCGGGCGGCGATCCGCCGGGCGGTCCACAGATCGACGCAGGCGTCGAGGACGGTGGGCAGGCGCACCCCCTCCGGCACGTTGTCGAGCACCCGCTCGATGCCCGGCATGCGGGCCTGGAGCAGCGCCAGACGCTCGTCGACGCCCATCCTGGTCCGCTTGGCGTAGCGCAGCGGCGCATCGTCGTTGAGCTGGTAGAAGCCCAGCTCGGGGTGCACCTCGTAGACCGTCCGCTGGTGGTAGGAGGCGACGTCGCGCTGGACCTCCCGGATGCGGGCCAGCTGGGCCCGCACCACGGCCGAGAGGCCTTCACCCGAATCGTCGTAGACGTCGGACCGGGTCGGGGGAGCGGTGACCGCCGCCCCCCGCCGGGTGCCGAGCAGCTTGCGGGCCTGGCGGTCGCAGGCCCGCCCGCCGGGGATGCGCTCGCCCGGCAGCCCGATGGGGGCGTGGAGGGCGATGATCTCGTAGGACGGGCGGGTGTCGAGCACCTCGGTGATGGAGGCCAGCACCAGGGGCGGCTCGGGGAACAGCGACACGCCCTGCAGCTTGCCCGGCACCACGAACCAGCCGCCGGCGCAGGGCTCGACGCCGGCCAGCGGCCGGTAGGGGACCGGAGCCCCCCGCTTCAGGTGCTGCTGAGCGTTGTGGTTCGGCCGGCCCTGCATGTCAGACGGCGGTCGCGACGACCGAGGGCTTGGCGATCTCCTTGGGGAACAGGCTGCGGTGCACCGCCTCGTCCCGGTCGACGACGCCGTCGACGACCAGCTGCGAGAGGTGCATCTCCAGCGTCTGCATCCCGTCGGCCTGCCCCATGGTGATGGCGTTGCGGAGCTGGCGGGTGTTCGACTCCCGGATCAGGTTCTTGACGGCGATCGTGCCCTTGAGGATCTCGTAGGCCGCCACCAGGCCACCCTCCCGGCGGGGGAGGAGCCGCTGGTAGATGACGCCGACCAGCGCCGCCGACAGCTGCAGCCGGACCTGGTTCTGCTGGTCGCCGGGGAACACGCCGACGAGGCGGTCGACCGCCTGGGTCGTGTCGTTGGTGTGCAGCGTGGCGATCACCAGGTGGCCGGTCTCGGCCAGGGTCAGCACGGTGTCGATCGACTCGAGGTCGCGCATCTCGCCGACCATGAGGACGTCGGGGTCCTCCCGGAGGGCGGAGCGCAGGCCCCGGGCGAAGGACTCGGTGTCCTTGCCGACCTCCCGCTGGTTCACGGCGCCGTGGCCGTGGCGGAAGACGTACTCGATCGGGTCCTCGATGGTGAGGATGTGGGAGAAGCGGTTCCGGCTGATGTGGTCGATCATCGACGCCATCGTCGTCGACTTCCCCGACCCGGTCGGCCCGGTGACGAGGATGAGGCCCGAGGGGGCGTCGACCATCTGCTGGATGGGCTCGGGCAGCCCGAGCTCGTCCATGTCGGGGATGCGCGACGGGATCATCCGCAGGGCCAGCGTGGTCGACCCCCGCTGGGCGTAGGCGCTGCCCCGCACCCGGGCCAGGTGGTCGAAGCCGAAGGCGAAGTCGACGTCGCCCCGCTTCTCGAAGGTCTGCTTGTCGGTGTCGTCGAGCAGCGACCCGGCGAAGGCCTCGGTGTCGGCCGGCGTCAGGATGGGCTGGTTGGGAACGGCGTGGAGGGTCCCGTCGACACGGGCCAGGGGGGCGGAACCGGCGGTGAGGTGGAGGTCGGTGCCGCGCTGCTCCCACAGGTAGGACAGCAGCATCTCCAGCCACTCGTTAGCCGGCGGGTTCGAAGACAGGGGCTCGCTCATGGCGCAAGCGTAAGCAACCGGACCGAATTGTGAATCCACAACTTTGATGAACAGTGGCCGGCCGGCGGCGGTTTGGCCGGACCGGGCGGAACGGACGAACCTGCCGGGCTCGCCAACATTGACGATGCCGGGCCGCGGACGGGCTGCCTATTCTCGCCCGGCTACTCCAACGAGGGAGGTCCCTCCGTGTCCCTTCCCGTCCACCGCCCGGCCCCGGCGGGTGTGCGGCTCCTCCTGGCGGCGATCGCCGGCGGAGCGGTCCTCCTCGGGTTCGGTGCCGCTCCCGCCTCGGCCACCGTCACCGGTGGCTGCCAGGGATCGGGCACCATCGACGCCAACCACTACGACGCCGCCCAGCTCGACCCCGCCAGCCCCATCACCATTCCCGCCGAGGCCGACGTGGCCTACCAGGGTTCGGTGCCGCTCCCGGCCGGCACCGACCGGGCCTACTCCGGCCACATCGACCTCCAGCTGCCGCTCGGCGGCCGCGTCACCGTGGCCGACTGGGGCGGCACCTCCAAGAAGACCGGCGACACCGGCGTCTTCCATTACAGCGTTCCCTCCGTCGTCCCCCGGGGCGTCACCATCCGGGCCGAGGGCAGCCACACGCAGGCCGGTCTCCCCGCTCCCTGCACCGGCGCCTTCGCCGTCAAGCTCCACGGCGGGCCGCTCGACTCGCCCGTCCCCACCGCTGTCGCCGGCCTCGGCACGCTCCTCGCCGGTGCCGGCCTCGTCAGCGCCGCCTTCCCCAAGGGAGTGAAGCCGTGAAGCAGCGTGGCCGTCCGGTCCGGGGTGCGATCGCCGGGCTGTTCTTCGGGCTCTTCGTGAGCCTCGACCTCGTCATCTTCGGCGTGGCCGCCCTCGACTCCAACCTGCTCGTGCTGTTCCCCGTCCTCGGTCTGGTCGGCGGCATCGCCCTCGGCCTGACAGCACCGCTGCACCGGCGGACGGGCTCCGCCCCGGCCGAGCCGGTCGACGACGGGGAGCCGAGCCGGCTGGCCTACGCCGACATCACCGACGACCGGCCGGTCGCCACCCACACGGCGGCAACGCCCGAAACCTGACCGGCTGACCGAAATCTAGACTCGTCGCCATGGTGGTCTCCGGCGACGGGTTCATCACGCTGGCCGACGGCTCTCGGCGCTGGGGGCGCTTCGGCGCGGCCGGAGTCCTGGTCCGGTGCCCCGGCGCCCACGGCGGTTTCGAGTACTTCCTGGCCCGGCGCTCGGAGTGGTGCCACCAGGGCGGCACCTGGGCCATCCCCGGCGGAGCGCTGAACGAGGGCGAAGCGCCGCTGGCCGGCGCGCTGCGGGAGTTCGCCGAAGAGGTCGGCGTCGAGCTGGCCGGGTTCACCGTGGTCGCCACCCACGAGGACGACCACGGGGGCTGGTCCTACTGGACCGTGATCGTCGACGTCCCGCACCGCTTCGTCGCCGCCATCGCCAACTGGGAGACGGCCGAGACGGGCTGGATCGCCGACCACCGGCTGGCCCACCTCGAGCTGCTGGCCCCCTTCCGTGCCACCCTGACCCGGCTCGGACTGCTCACTTCGGAGGGTGGGGATTAGTTCGGCGTAACCAGACAATGGCTCGGCCGGGCTATCAACTCCTGGCCCGGACTATCCGACTCCTCTGGCAACGGGCATGGTCATCGAAGGCTGGGCCTCGCGGCAGAAGGAGATCGGAACACGATGCTGAACCACACCAAGGTCCTCGCCTCCGCCATCGTCATCACGATGTCGACGGGCATCGCCGGCGCCGCCGCCATGATGGGCGGGGCGGCGCCGTCCACCCCGGCGTCGGTCCTCGTCTCGCTGGCCTCCGGCTCGCACGACGCCACCGCCGGCGTCAACGTCCGCACCAAGCGGTCGTCGGGCACGATCGCCCCGACGGCGACGGCCGGCGCCACGACGCCGCTCGGCTCCGGCGGGGTGACGGTGGCCGGCGGCACCGGCGCCCTGTCGCTCTCCTCGGCGCTGCTGGGCGGGGTCCTCGGGACGGTGTCCGGTTCGGTGTCGCCGACCGGGGCCACCGTCTCGGCCGGGACCTCGGGCACGTCGACCTCGGCCGGCACGTCGGGCTCGACGGCGTCCGCCCCGACGACCGGGTCCGTGTCGGCCGGCGGCACGCTGCCCATCCTCGGGTCGGTGACGGGAGCGGGCAGTTTCAGCGCTTCGGCCCTGGCCGTGCCCGTCCTCGGCGACCTGCTGAAGAAGGTGTCGGCGGCGTCGGTGCCCGACGTCTCCAAGCTGCTGTCGTCGCTCAGCAGCAGTGACCTGTCCCTCGTCGGCCAGCTGCTGGGAGCCGTACCGGCGGGGAACCTTCCGCTCGTGAGCACGCTTCTGGCCGACCTGCCGGCCGGCGGGGTGGGGAGCGTCAGCGGTGTCCTCAGCGGCCTTCCGACGGGCAGCCTGCCCGGCGTGGGCCAGCTGCTCGGCGCCGGCCTCCCCGTCGGGAACCTGGCCAACGTGGGCCAGCTCCTCTCCGGCCTGCCCGCCGGCGCCGTCCCGTCGTTGACCGGCCTCCTCAACGGCCTGTCCCCGGCCCAGATCGCCTCGGTCGGCAACGTGCTGAGCACGCTGTCCTCCGGTGACCTGTCGATCCTGACCCAGCTGCTGGGCAACGGCAGCCTCCTGAGCGGCGTGGTCTCGACCGGGACGGGCCTGCTGAGCGGTCTCCTCGGCGGCGGACTGCTCGGCACCTCCGCCTCCGGCTCCACCAGCGGCAGCCTCAACCTCAGCACCAGCGGCCTGTCGTCGGCCGGCCTGCCCATCGTCAGCAGCCTGCTCAGCTCGCTGCCGAGCTCGGCCCTGTCGCTGGTCAACAGCCTCACGTCGGCCGTCCCCGCCGGTCAGCTCCCCCTGGTGGGCAAGGTCCTCGGCGGTACGCCGGCCACGGCGCTGCCGATCCTCAGCGGCGTCCTCGGCGCCGTCCCGGCCAACAACCTGCCCGTCCTCGGCGGGATGCTCGTCTCGCTGACGGGCAGCGCCGGGGCCTCGGCGGGCGGCTCGGCCACGATCCCCGACCTGAGCAAGGTCCTGACGACGCTGCCGACCGGCTCCCTGCCGGTGCTGGGCACGGTGCTGAAGGGCCTGCCGACCAGCTCGCTGCCGGTGGTGTCGTCGCTGCTGCCCCTCCTCCCCGTCGGCTAGTCCCACCGCCAACCGGGGTCCCGGCCACTGCCCCCGTTCCCGGTCACCCGGGGACGGGGGCAGTTTGGCTGTGGCCCGCCGGGGTCGTGGGGAGGTACTCGTCTCCGCCGCTCGGGGGGAGGAGGGCGGGGAAGGGCTTCCAGATGACGGGCAGGTAGGACCGTGGCTCGGTGAGACCGGCGGGCTCGGCGACGGGCTCACCGGCCAGGAACGGGTCGTCGTCTTCGCTGAACAGCGCGTTGCCCGTCTCGTCGCCGGGCCCGCCGTCGGCGTCGTCGCCGGGGAGGACCTCGGGGCCGTCCCACCCGGCGCCGCCGTCCTGCCAGTCGACGTTGATCCTCATCTGGACGAGGCGCAGCGGCAGCCCGACCCGATCGAGGTTGCCGGCCGGGATCCCCGACGGGCCCCGGCCATGGCGATGGCGCCGGCGGCGTCCGGTCGAGCGGCCGGCCAGCGAGCGCAGCCGGCGCGAGTCGAGCACGAGGCCGAAGAACACGAGGACGACGAGTACATGAGCGGCGCCGAGGCTCGGCATCGAGACCCTCCTCCCGAGTGGGCGTTCGACCGTTTGTGTACGCCACTGTCCGGAACAGTCCCTGTCCCGTCCACGCAAGACGCGCCCTTTGAGACGGTTTGCGCCGTTCCCGCCGTCCGGTTTTCGCGTGCCCTTAACGTGCCTTCGACGTTGCCCTGACGGGGTGTCTCACCGTTGCTGGCCGTGGTGCCAGCGGATGTCGCAACAGTTGGGACAGTGCGCCAGCAGCGCGGCGCGGAGCCGGTCGACCTCGCCGGTCAGCCACTGGATCTCACCGAGCATCTCGGTCATGACGAGCTCGTTCGTCCGGCTGTCGTCCTCCCAGTCGACCTCTTCGGCGTAGGCGCCACTCTCCGCCCTCAGGTGTCGCAGCATGCTGTGTGTCTCCCCCCTTCGCGCTGGCCACGGGCGCCCGACGTCGCCCGCCTGTGGCCCGCGCTTCGCCCGCTGATTCCCCGTGACTGCTGTCACCGCCACGCCGGTGGGGAGGCTATGAGCAGTGTGCACTGTTTCGTACGACGACGGCTGTGGATGCGTCAACCGGTGGGAGCCCCGCTGGACAGAGTGGGCAGTCCGCCCCAGCAATTCCCAGGCCCGCTGGACAGATTGCCGGTCCGTGCGTCGATGCCTACACGGACGCGCGGCCGGGTGGGCGCCGCCCTCTGGCGGGCCGGTCGGCGACGCGACACAATCAGTCCGCTCTGTTCTGGCGGCTCGGAGGTGGGCCCATGGATGCGCTGGTCGACCGACGACAGGGTGACCGGCGCATCGGCGGGCGGAGGGCGTCCGACCAGCGCCGGGCGCCGTCGGGGATGCGGACGTTCACGCTGTGGCGCCAGGCCGACGCATCGGGCGTGTCGGGCACCGGCATGGTCCTCGAGGGAACGCTGTTCTCGACCGGTGTCGTGGTGGTGCACTGGCTCACCCCGCCTCCCCGAGGGTCGATCGCCATCTTCGACTCGCTCGAGCAACTGCTGTCGATCCACGTCCACCCCCACCCCGGCAACGGCGCGGTCGTGATCTTCGACGACGGCCTGGAGCTGCGGGGCGAGGCACTGACGAGAGGAGCGGGCGCGGCGCACTAGCGTCGGATGCTTGGACATCGTCATCGGGATCGCCGCCGTCGTCGTGGCCGTGATCGCCCGGCGCCGCCGGCTGAAACGGCGGGGGCCGGTCATGGCGTGGGAGCGCGAGCGCGATCAGCGCCGGGTCGGGCTCATGCCTGTGGTGCTCGGCGTCGGCCTGCTGGCCATCATCGCCGTCATGGGGCTGCTGTTCCGGTAGCGCCGCGCCGCCGGGAGGCGGCGTATGGAAACGGCGGCGCCCTGGGTAGGGACCCCGCACCCGACGGTACCGATGCCGCCGGTGACGGTCTCGACGGTGAGGTGCGGATGGCAACCGATGGGTACTCCGACGCCATGGCGGCGTGGTGGACGACATGGACGAAGCTCGGGGAGGTGGGCGCGGCGGCCCCGGTGGTGGCCGGCCTGCGGCTCTCGCGCCTGGCGCTGGCGGGCGCGCGTCCCAAGGCCCGGGACCGGCGGGAAGCCCGGCGGATGGGCCAGGAGAAGGTCGACGCCTGGTGGGACGGCATGGTCGCGTCGGCGGCCGTCCTCGGCGAGTTCAACCTGCGGATGGCCCGACTGGCGGTCGGGGCGATGACGGCCGGGGCGGCGATCCCGTTGGCCACGGTCGGGGCGGCGGGGGCGACCGCGGCGGCCCGACTGGGCGGCGCGGGGGTCGACCCGGTCCACCGGCGGGTGCGGGCGAACCGGCGTCGCCTCACCGGCGGCGCCGGGCGGTGAACCGGCGATGGGGCTGAGGCGACGCGTCGGTCGTTGGGCTCTGGTGGCGGTGGCCGTCCCGATCACGGCGACGGCGGCGGAACGGATCGGCCGGCGGCTGGAATCGAGGCGTGGTCCCAACGGCTGGTCGCGCGGTCTTCGGGCCGGGGCCGGCGGACTGCGCCGGTTGCAGGGCCGGCGCCGGTCCCGCTGACCCCGGGGCGGCCGACTGCGCAATCGGAGCGATCGCCGCAATCCGCGTCGGGGCACCTTGTGGGCCGAACCGGGGGCGACAACGGTGAGGCCGGCGTTCCGCAGAGGGCGCCACCATGAGAGGAGACCGAATGTCCGAACGTCAATGGGAACGCGTCGGCTCCATCACCGGGATCGGGTTCGTGGCGGCCATGATCGTGTCGGTCTTCATGGCGCCGACGCCACCGCACATCGATGCCTCCACCAGCAAGATCCTCGACTACGTCACCGGCCACCGCACGGCCATCCTCGGCGCCACCGTGGTCGGCTCCCTGGCGGGGCTGCTGTTCCTCCTGTTCCTCGGCCATCTCCGCCAGTTGCTGCAGCGGTCGGAGGGCGGCGCCGAGGCGCTGTCGCCGATCGTGTACGGCGCCGGCCTCACGCTCGTCGCCACCGCCTTCGTCTGCCAGCTGCCGCTCGCCGCGCTGGCCTTCGCCGGCGACTCGCCCGACGTGGCGGGCAACGCCGGGATCGTCCGCCTCCTCTACGACCTGAACGCCCTGGGCATGGCCACGCTCATGATCGTGGCCGCCCTCTTCATCGCCGTCACGTCGGTGGCCATGCTGCTCCGGGAGATGGGCGCCACCGTGATCGGCTGGATCGGGCTGCCCATCGCCGTCGTGAACGCCGCCGCCGGGGTGGCGGGGTTCTACAACTCGTCCTACCAGTCGTTCTGGAACGGCCTCAACTACGTCGGGCTGGTCGCCTTCGCCGTCTTCGTGCTGGCGGTGGCGATCGACCACCTCATCGTCCCGCTGGCGACCCGGCCGACGCCGGCGCCCGGCCGGGCGCTGCCGATCACCTGACGTTCCTCCCGAGACGGGCCGGCCGGCGACCGTGTCGGCGGCCGGCCCGGTTCGGCGTCGGGCGGCGAACCGCCGGGTAACGGCGCCGAGGTCGGGCAATTCGGTTCGGGGGGTCTTGTCGGGGCTGCGCCGATCGCGGAGGATCACATGATGCGGGATGCCTCCGAGATGGACGAGCACGTTCCGGTAGTCGACGAGGTGACCGGGCTGGCCAATCGCCGGGGTTTCCTCGAGATGCTCAAGATGGAGGAGCGGCGCCGGGCCCGCTACGGCGGGTCGCCGACGCTCATGATGGTCGACGTGGAGCGAGCCGTGGCCCCCCTGGCGCCGGCCGAACAGTCGAAGGCCCTCCTCCAGATCGCCGCCGTGCTGGCCGACGCCACCCGCGACACCGACACCATCGGCCGGGTCGACGACTACCGCTTCGTGCTGCTGGCCATCGGGGCCGGGTCGACCCCGGCGCCGATCAGCGGCCGGCTGCGCCTGTTCCTCGAGCTGCGGGGCATCGAGGCGGCCGTCACCGTGGGCTCCCCGGGCAACCTCGAAGAGGCCTGGCGGGAGCTCGACGCGCCGGCGTCATCGCCCCGGGCGACCCTGCGGCTCGTCCGCAGCGACGCCGAGACCGACGCCGCCGGTTAGTTCGCGGGCCGGTTCCCGACACCACCGATCGGCGGGCGGACGGAGCCGGCGGTCGGTGGTGAGCGGGTGAAGTGACCCGGGGGCGGTGCTGCGCCGCTGACGCGCCCGGAGGCGGTGCTTCAGCGGGTGGTGTGACCGGGGACGCCCGACGCCGAGGCCACCTCGGCCGGCGTCCAGGCGGTGCCCCGCACGGCGAAGGCCGTGATGCGGACGACGTGGGGGCGGTCGTCGCCCGGCCACGTCTCGAGAGCCAGGGCGTCGACCCGGGCCCGCAGCGAGGCGGGGTCGGCGTCGAGCACCTCCTGGGCCAGGCCGTCGAAGGTGACCGACCAGCCCTGGCCGCCGTCGTCGATGTGGTCGACCTCGAAGGAGACGAGCGACCGGGTGATGCCCGACAGCTTCGTGCCGACCTGGGTGCGGAACACGATGGCGTCGCCGTCGAGGGCGTAGTTGAGGGGGAAGATCAACGGCTCGCCGGCCACGGTGAGGGCCAGCCGGCCGACCTGCTGGCCGCCGGTGTGGAGCAGCCTCAGGCCTTCCTCGGCGGTGAGGGTCCGGCGGCGCAGCGCCACAGCCCCGGCCGGGGCGGCCGAGCGGGTGTCGAGGACCGTTTCGTCGGGCCCGTCGGAGACGATCCGCTGGCCGGTCGTCCGCTCCGACCGGACGAGCAGGATCCGGTCGCCGGGCGCCGCCGGCCACGGCGTCAGCCGGGCCTTCACGGTTTCGGCGAGCTCGGCGTCGAGGACCACCAGCGGGCCCTTGACGACCACGCTCCAACCCTGACGCAGCTCGTGGTCGAGGACGTCGGCCTCGAAGGCCACCGCCGTGCCCAGGGCGGTGGCGTCACCGGCGCTGCCCGCCCGCACGACGACGGCCACACCGTCGTCGACGGGCGCGAAGGCCACCGGCTCCACCGTGGGGAAGTTGGGGGTCGGCAGGACCAGCCGGCCGACGGGCGCGCCGGGCAGGAGCCGGCGGCAGTCCGCCGCGGTCAGCCGCTCGAGGTGCCCGAATCCCATGCCTGTTTCATCGGCGGGCCCGGGACCGGGCTTAATGGCGTGGGGTGGGGCGAGCGGCCTCAGATCTGCCGGAACCACCCCGTAACGGCCTCAATGTGCGCGGTGTGGGGGAACAAATCGATCAGCCGGACGGAGTCGAGCCGCCAGCCCGCCCCCGCCAGCAGCCCGGCGTCGCGGCCCAGCGCCCCCGGGTCGCACGACACCAGCGCCAGGGCCCGGGCTCCGGTCGCGCCGAGGCGGTCGACGACGCCGGCGCCGAGGCCGTGGCGGGAAGGGTCGGCCACCACCACGTCCCCGGCCGACGGGCGCCAGCGCCGCACGTCGCTCCGTACGATCCGGGCCCCGGCGAGGTCGGCCAGGTTGATCCGGGCGTCGGCCACCGCCGAGGCGTTGGACTCGACGGCCACCACCCGCCCGCCCGTCCGCTCCCCGAGGACGCCGGCGAACAACCCCACGCCGCTGTAGAGGTCTACGACCGACGCCCCGGGGACGACGGCGGCGGTCAGCGCCGCCGCCACGGCGTCGACCAGCGCCTCCGCCCCGTCGGGGCGGCCCTGGAAGAAACTCTCAGCCGACACCCGCCACCGCCGCCCGGCCGCCACCTCGTGGATCCAGGCCCGCCGGCCGGCGGCCAGCTCGTCGGCCCCGACCACGATCACATCGCCGGGCACCTCCACGGCGGCCGCCGCGGCGTCGTGCTGCGGCCCGGCGTCGTCCTGCCCGGCGTCGTCCTGCCCGGCGTCGTCCTGCCCGTCGTCGTCCGGCGCGTCGCCGGCCGGCGTCGCCGAGGGCTCGCAGAGCACGAGCCGCTCGCCGGTGCGGGCCCCGGCCCGGATCGTCACCTCCCGCACCGGCCGGGGGAAGCGGCCGTGGCGCAGGATCTCGTCGACCAGGGGATGGGCCACGAGGCAGCCGGGGTCGCCGACCGTCAGGGCGTCGTGGGAGTGGCGGACCCGCAACCCGGCCCGGCCGTCGTCGCCGACCACGGCCCGCACCGTCGTGCGCCAGCCGGCGGCCGGCAGGTCGGGTCCGAGGTCCGGTTCGGGGGGCTCGAGGCGCCCGATGCGGCGGAGGGCGTCGGTGACGATGCGGGCCTTGAGGGTCCGCTGGGCGGCCGGGGCGACGTGCTGCCAGTCGCAGCCTCCGCAGCCCTCGGCCACCCGGGCGCAGGGCGGCGCCACCCGCTCGGGCGCCGCCTCCAGAACCTCGACGAGCTCGCCCCGGGCGAACCGGTTGCGCTCCTCCGTGACGGCGATCCGGACGCGCTCTCCCGGCAGCGCCCCCCGGACGAACACGGCCCGCCCTTCGCCCAGCCGCCCGACCCCCTCGCCGCCGGCGGCGATCCCGGTGATCGTGACATCCTCGGTTCCGCCCCCGTCCATGACCCGAGAGGGTGACACACGGTCCGCCCGCCGCCCGCACCGCCCGCCCGCCCGCTCGCCGACGAGACGCAACCGGCGTTCCTCCGCCGCTATATCCGGGCGGATGCACGCCGGTTCGGGGGCTGGCGCCGGCGACGCCGGTTTGGGCGGCGGTGGGCGGGGCGGGCCAGACTGCCGGGCTGATGAGTTCGTTCTCCCCCGGGCGGCGGCTGGTGCTGGCGTCGGCTTCGCCGGCCCGGCTGCGGCTGCTGGTCGGTGCCGGGTTCGCCCCGCAGGTGATCGTGTCGGGGGTCGACGAGGAGGGGTTCGAGGCGGCCGACCTCACCGGGCTCGTGACGGCGCTGGCCGAGGCCAAGGCGGAGGCGGTGGCGGACCGGCCGGAGGCGGCGGAGGCCGTCGTGGTGGCCTGCGACTCCATGCTCGACGTCGACGGCAGCCCCCACGGCAAGCCGGCCGGGGCGGCGGAGGCCCGGGCGCGGCTGCAGCGGCTGCGGGGCCGGTCGGCCATCCTGCGGACGGGCCACTGCCTGATCGACACCGCGACCGGCCGGCGGGCCAGCGCCGCCGCCGCCACCGAGGTGGTGTTCGGACAGTTCAGCGACGCCGAGCTCGACGCCTACGTGGCCAGCGGCGAACCGCTCCACGTGGCCGGCGCCTTCACGCTCGACGGGCGCTCGGCGCCGTTCGTCGAGCGGATCGTCGGCGATCATGGGAACGTGATCGGGCTGTCGCTCCCCTTGTTCCGCTCGCTCCTGGCCGACGTCGGCCTGACGGTGATGGACCTGTGGACGTGACGGGCCGCCGCCTGCCCGTCGCCCCCGGGCCTCCGCCACCCCCGGACGCCGCCGCCCTCCGCCCGCTCGGCGGGCCCCGAGCCGGGGCGGGGGCCGGTCTCCGGATCGGGCCGCTGCCGCTCGAGCCGCCGGTCGTGCTCGCTCCGATGGCCGGCGTCACCACCCGGGCCTTCCGGCGGTTGTGCCGGGAGTTCGGGCCGGGCGGGCTGTATGTCAGCGAGATGATCACCGCCCGGGCGGTGGTCGAGGGCAACGAGCGCACGGCCCGGATGCTGCGCTTCGACGCCGGCGAGCGGCCCCGCAGCGCCCAGCTCTACGGCGTCGCCCCCGGCACCGTCGGGGAGGCGACCCGACGCCTGGTCGGGGACTTCGGCGTCGAGCACGTCGACCTCAACTTCGGCTGCCCGGCGCCCAAGGTCACCGCCAAGGGCGGGGGAGCGGCGCTGCCCGTCCGCCGCCGGCTGCTCACCGACATCGTCGCCGCCGCCGTGCGGGCGGCGGCTCCCGACGGGATCCCGGTCACGGTGAAGTTCCGCCGCGGCATCCATGACGGCCTGCTGACCGACACCTCGACCGGCCGGATCGCCGAAGGGGAAGGAGCGGCCGCCGTCGCCCTCCACGCCCGGACCGCCGAGCAGCGCTACGCCGGCGACGCCGACTGGACCGCCATCGCCCAACTGAAGGCCGCCGTGACGACGATCCCGGTGCTGGGCAACGGCGACATCTGGGAGGCCCACGACGCCCTGCGCATGATGGCCGAGACCGGCTGCGACGGTGTCGTCATCGGCCGGGGCTGCCTCGGCCGGCCGTGGCTGTTCGCCGACCTGGCCGCCGCCTTCGCCGGCCGCCCGGTGGCGCCTCCGCCGCGGTTCGGGGCGGTCGCCCCGGTCATGCAGCGCCACGCCACCCTCCTCGCCGAGGACGAGGGCGAATACATGGCGCTGTGCGCCTTCCGCCGCCACGCCGCCTGGTACACGCAGGGCTACGCCATCGGCGCCGACGCCCGCCGGGCCCTCGGGAGCGTGGCCTCGCTGGCCGAGCTGAGCTCGGTTCTCGACGCCATCGATCCGGCGCTCCCCTTACCCGACGAGGCGCGGCGCTGGAAGCGGGGCCACACCGACGGCCCCCGGCCCGTCCGCCTGCCCGACGGCTGGCTCCGCCTCGTCGACGACCCCACGCCGCCGGCCGGCGCCGAAGTCCTCGTCAGCGGGGGCTGATCCGGCTCGGTCGATCCGGGATCAGTCGTCGTCGACCACGTAGAGGTGGCCGGCGGCGCAGCGGTGCTGGCAGTGGCGGGCCGAGCGGTTGAGCGTCCAGGTCAGGCGCTCCACCGGCGCGCCGCACCGGCGGCATTCGCCGTCGGGCTCGATGCGGGGAGCCAACACGGTCGGGATCACGACCCCCAGTATGACGGAGTCAGCGGGCGCGGTCGGGCCGCACCGGGAGGGGGAGGAGTCCCGGTGCGGCCCGACATCGGTGGGCCGAGGCTGCCGGCGCTACTGCGTAGCGGTGGCCCGGGCCAGGTCGAGGCGGCCGGTGCAGTGGTCGCAGGCGACCTTGGCGTCGGCCGTCTTCAGCAGGCGGTCGATGGCCTGCTGGGGCGAGAGACCCTCGGCCAGCAGCAGGGCGACCGCACCGACGACGTGCGGGGTGGCCATCGAGGTGCCGGCCAGAGCGGCGTAGTCGTTGGTCTTGCCCTTCTCCCAGAAGGTCGACCAGATGTCGTGGTCCTTGTTGCCGTCACCGGCCCCGCCGGGAGCGAGGATGCCCCACTTGGCACTGCCGATCGGGCTGGAGTACGAGGCCACCGTGTCGTCGGGCCCGGTGGCGCCGACGACGATGGCGTCGAGGTCGCCGTAGTTGGAGCTGCCGAGGCCGAGACCGAGCAGGTCGGAGTTTCCGGCCGCCACCACCGGAACGGCGCCGTGCGACCAGGCGTACTCGATGCCGTCGCGCATGCCCGTCCCCAACAGCGAGGTGAAGACGAAGTTGGGGTCGCCGAGGCTCAGGTTCACGACCTTGGCGCCGTGGTCGACCACCCACTTGATGCCGGCGTTGATGTCTTCCTCGGAGCCCTCGCCGGCGGCGTTGAGGGCCTTGGCCACCACGAGCTGGGCGTCGGGCGCCACACCGGCGATGCCGATGCCATTGTCTTTGTTGGCGGCGATGATGCCGGCCACGTGGGTGCCGTGGCCCTGATCATCCTGCGCCGAACCGTTGCACTTGGCGGGGTCGCCGTTGGCGCCCACGCAGCTGATGCTCTCCACGACCCGGCCGGCGAGGTCTTCGTGGTTGAGGTCGACGCCGGTGTCGACGATGCCGACCCGGACCCCCCGGCCGGTGGTGTGCGCCCAGGCTTCGGGAGCGTGGATCTTGGCCAGGCTCCACTGCTTGGCGAAATCGGTGTCGTTCGACGCGCCGGCGGTGGAGGCTACGAGCCCGACAGTGAGGAAGGCGCAAAGGGTCAGCGCGATTCCGCGAATTCGCATGGACCTGCTCCTTTAGTTGTCTCGGTCTTCGTCTGGTCCCCAGGTACAGCGCTGTGTGGAGTGCCGAGATAGCTACGGAGTCAGATCAATCGGGGACCCGTACCGGAGCGGCGTTGCCGTCGCCCGGGCAGCGGGAGCGCCTCAGACCGGCTCCACCAGCAGCCGGTTCCTATTGCGCACAGCCTCACTCTACGCACCACACGGGCCGTTAGCGACCCTTTCGTGCAGATTTCCACGGGAGAATGTCCCCAAAAACTGGGAAAAAAGGTGCATATTGGTCAGCTTGATGGGTAAGGACCCGTTGACAGACTGGGGGAAGTCGGCACTGGCGCCTCCGGTTGACGGGCGTTTCTCACAAACCGGTTCTCCTCGACGAGAGGTGGGGATTCCAATGACCAAGGGCCTCAGAGGGGCGGCGCTGCTCGCGCCCGTAGCGGCGGCCGCGCTGCTCCTCTTCGGTGCGCCATCGGCCACGTTCGCCGCATCGCACCAGGACGACCCGCCCCGGGGGGCGCACTCCGCCCACTCCGGGGACCCGAACGCCGGCGGCGCCAAGGCCGGCAGCGACAAGGCCGGCGGTGACAAGGCCGGCGGTGACAAGGCCGGCGGCGATCAGCCGGGCTCGGCCCACTCCGGGGACCCCAACGCCGGCAGCGACAAGGCCGGCAGCGACAAGGCCGGCGGCGACCAGCCGGGCTCGGCTCACTCCGGGGATCCCAAGGCCGGCGGTGACAAGGCCGGCAGCGACAAGCCGGGCGGCGACAAGCCGGGCGGCGACAAGCCCTCGGGCGACCGCCCGGGCCGGGACGCCGGCGCCCACGGCGGACACGACGGCTGGTACGGGCACTACGACCACGACCACTTCGGCTACCACGGCCACCACGACTGGGACACGCACCGCCGCTACTACCGCTACGGCTACGCCGGTCCCGGCTGGTACGACGACTGCGGGTACTACGGCCCCGACGGCTACGACGGCTACTACGACAGCCCCGACGCCTGTGACTGGCAGTACGGCCCCCAGGGCCAGTCGCTGCGGGCCAACCTGTCGGGCGACCAGGAAGTCCCCGGCCCCGGCGCCCCGAACTCGTTCGGCACGGCCAACATCTTCGCCGACCCGGCCAACGGCCGGCTGTGCTACCGGCTGGGCTACGACGGGATCAACCGGCCGAGCATGGCCCACATCCACCGGGGCGGCCCCGGCCAGACCGGCCAGCCCGTCATCGACCTGGGCATCGCCGCCAACGGTGACGAGGGCTGCGTCGGCGCCGACCCGGCCGTCCTCCACAGCATCGCCGACCACCCCGAAGCCTTCTACCTGAACCTGCACACGCCGGAGTACCCCGACGGCGCCATGCGGGGTCAGCTGTTCGACACCGGTCGCCGCTGATCCGGACAGCGACGGCGGCGGCCGGCTCGAGGCCCACGGCCAGGAAGCGGACGAAGCGCCGCCGGACGGGATCACCCCCGTCCGGCGGCGCTTGTCGCGTCGGCCCCTAGAGCAGGCAGATGACGATCAGCCCGCCGCCGCAGTGCTGGCGGCCGTGGTGGTGGCTGTCGTCGCGGTCGCGGTAACGGTCGTGGTAGTCGTCGTCGTCACCGTCGTGGTCGTGGTCGTGGTGGCGCCAGTGGTCCCAGTCGCGGTCCCGATAACGGTGGTGGTACCAGTCACGGTCGTGGTCGTGCGCCGGTGTCACGGGCGCGGCCGCCGGGGCGGGGCGGGCGACGGTGTCGGCGGTGGCCGCCCGGGCGGGCGCGCCGGCGCCGAGCCCGAGGTTGAGGAGCGTTCCGGCCAGGAGCACGAGGATCGGACGCTTCACGGGAAGCTCCCTTTCTGTCCGTTTGGGCCCGGAGCCGTCACTGTAGCTCTACTTCGACAAACATCGCAAAAGCGACGTCGGCGGTTGGGCCCCTTTCCGGGGCGTGAGCTCAGGCCCCGGCCCGGCGGCCCGCCTCGGCCAGCAGGGCCGCCTCGGCGCCGTCCACCGCCGAGCGCAGCGCCGTCCCCGTCCGGCGCCGGCGGCCCAGCTCCCGGCCCGACGCCGCCAGCAGCTCCGGCAGCCTGGTGAACCCGCCGGTCACCGTCCGCCCGGCCAGCACCGCCTCCGGGCTGCCGAGGGGGGCCAGCAGCCCGGGCGGGATGGCGACACCGGCCTCGGCCAGCGAGGCGGCCACGTCGTCGGCGGTCACCGGCCGGTGGGACTCCGCCGCCCGGCGGGCGGCCCGGCCGAGCAGCTGGTGCACCGTGCGGCGGTCGCCGAACCCGTCGCCCACGATCCGGTCGGCCACGTCGGCCAGCACCAGCCCGGGGTCGTGCAGGCTGCGGGCCAGGGCCGCCCGGTCGACCGACAGGGTGGCCACCACCCCGGCCAGGAGCCGGAACGACCCGGTGACCGTGGTGAGGGCCCCGGCGACCTCGCCGGCGGCGGTGAGGAAATGGTCGGTGCGGGCCGTCGGCGTCCGCAGCGTGGAGAGGAACCCGGCCAGGGCCCCGGCGGCGGCACCCCCGGCGTGGCGGATCACGGCCAGGGCGTAGGGGTTCTTCTTCTGGGGCATGAGGGCGCTGACCCGGCAGTACTGGTCGGCCAGGGTGACGAACCCGTAGGCCGGCGACGCCCAGATCTCCAGGTCGGCGGCCACCTGCCCCGCCTCGGTGGCGGCGGCGGCCAGCGTGGCCAGCAGCTCGACGTAGCCGTCGGCCTGCCACATGGCGTCCCGGGCGTGGGGGACCGGCCCCGAGAAGCCGAGGCGGGCGGCGAGGCGCTCCCGGTCGAGGGGCAGCGAGCTGCCGGTGGTGCCGCCGGCGCCGGCCGGGCTGCGGTTGAGCCAGCCGTAGGCCGCCTCGAGCCGCACGAGATGGCGCAGGACGGGCTGGACGTGGCCGGCCAGCACGTAGCCCAGGCTCGTCGGCTGGGCCGGCTGGAGATAGGTGAAGTCGGCCATCAACGAGGCCCGGTGGCGGCGGGCCTGGACGAGGTAGGCCTCGGCCAGGTCGGCGGCGGCGGTGTGGGCGTCGAGCACCGCCCGGCGCAGGGCGATCCGCAGGGCCACCCGGGCCGCCTCCCGCCGCGGCCGCCCGACGGTCAGCCAGCCGGCCCGGGCCCCGGCCAGCGTCTCGAGGCGGCGCTCCCGGGAGTTCCACGGATCGCCGTAGGCCGGGTCGTAGGGGAAGTCCTCGGCCGGGATGGCGGCCATCTCCAGCAGCGCTCGCAGCAGGGCGACCGTGTCGTCGGGCTGGAGGACGCCGAGGTCGTCGAGGGCCAGCACGTGGGCCAGGTCGGCCAGCCCGAACCCGTCGTGGAGCAGGTGGGCGTCGGCCATCTCCGCCCCGAACCCCGCCTTCACCAGCTCATCGCCGGCCGCCGCCTCCAGCCGCCCGCCGAGCCCCAGGAACCCGGGCTCGTCGGCCGTCATGTCGCCACCCCCGCCCGGCGCCGGGATGCCGGAGCGGATTGCCCCCGCTTACGGGGGGTGATCCGCTCCGGCAGTGATGCCGGCGGGGCCGGCGGCTTCCGGCCGTCCGGGGAGTGGAACGTTCGGCCGCTCACGGCAGCGACGCCAGTGCGGCGGGGGTCCCGCCGGTATGGAGGAAGACGACCGGGCCGGCGAGGCTGCCCCGGCGGGCCTCGGCGAGGAGGGCGGCCATGGCCTTGGCGGTGAACACCGGGTCGAGGACGAGGCCCTCGGTGCGGGCGGCGACCAGGGCGGCCTCGTCCCCCTCCGCGGACGCCTTCCCGTAGCCGGGTCCGAGATAGCCCCCCAGGAGCTTGACGTCGGCCCCGGTGAACACCATGTCGGAGCCGAGGCGCTCGGCGCACCCGGTGGCCAGCCGGGCGACCCGCTCGGCGCACTCCTCCGGTGGACGGCTGACCGGGACGCCGACGATGTCGAGCGGGCGGACGGCGGCGGCCGGAGAGCCCGGGCCGCCGGGGCCCAGGGCGGCGCCGGCGACGAGGCCCGCCTGGGTGCCGCAGGAACCGGTCGACAGGAGCAGCGTCGCCCGGGGCAGGCCGGCGGCGGCCAGCTGGCCGGCCAGCTCCACCGCCGCCACGGCGTAGCCGACGGCGCCGACGGCGCTGGCGCCGCCCCGGGGGATCACGTAGGGGGCCCGGCCGTCGGCCGTCAGCTTGGCGGCCACCTCCTCGAGGCGGGTGTCGACCGAGGAGCGCTCCGGCGAGCCGGTGAAGACGACGCCGGCGCCGAGGCGCCGGGCCAGGCGCAGGCCGAGCGGCTCGGACCCCGGCGCGTCGCCGTAGCAGACGGCCACGCAGCCCAGCCCGAGCCGGGCGGCGGCCGCCGCCGTCAGCTGCACGTGGTTCGACCCCGCCCCGCCGCCGGTCACCAGCGTGTCGGCGCCCCGGGCCAGCGCCTCGCCGCAGAGGAACTCCAGCTTGCGGGCCTTGTTGCCGCCGAGCAGCAGCCCGGTCAGGTCGTCGCGTTTGATCCACACCTCGACGCCGGCCGCCTCCGACAGCCGGGGGGCGGCCACCAACGGCGTCGGCAGCGTGGCCAGCGCCGTCCGGGGCAGGCCGGCGGCGGCGCCGGCGGTCACCGGCCGGCGCCCATGGCCCGTTCCCGGTCGCCCAGCGAGGCCAGGATCTCGTCGACGATCTCGGGCGCTCCGCCGACGGCGGCGGACGGGTCGAGGAGCTCGTCGAGCTCGGCCTTGGACAGGGCGTCGGTGATGGCCGGGACCGCCTCCAGCGCGTCCCGGAAACTCCGGCCCCCTTCGATCCCGGCCATCGAGGCGTCGTAGACCAGCAGGTGGGCGGTCTGCTTGCCGACCTTGGCCGACAGGGCCGCCATCACCCGTTCCGAGAACAGGTAGCCGCCGCCCCGGACCACGTTGGCGGCCATGGCGTCGGCGTTCACCACCAGGCCGTCGACCAGGCCCCGGGCCAGGCGCAGCGATGCCGCCGTCAGGCGGCACAGCTCGGGGAAGGCGGCCCACTCGGCCTTCCACGACCGGCCGTCGCGCTCGTGCTCGACGACCATCGACTCCACCAGGACGCCCGACTCCGCCCGGGCCAGGCGGGCCAGCGTCACCAGGTGCTCCGACCGCTCGGGGTTGCGCTTGTGGGGCATGGTGATGCTGCCGACCGCCCCGGGCGTGAAGGGCTCGGCCAGCTCCCCGATCTCCGGGCGCTGCAGCTCCAGCACCTCGTTGCCGAGCTTGCCGAGCGTGGCGCAGACCAGGGCCAGCACCGAGCCGAACTCGGCCAGCCGGTCGCGGGCCGAGATCCACGGCCCCTCCGGCCGGCCGAGGCCCAGCAGGTCGCAGTAGCGGTCGACCAGCGGCCGGCGGGCCGCACCCCACAGCGACCCCGTCCCGGCGGCCCCGCCCAGCTGGCCCACCAGCCAGCGGGTCGAGCCGTCGCCGAGCCGTTCCCGGTGGCGGCGGACTTCGGCGGCCAGAACCGCCGCCTTGTAGCCGAACGTCACCGGCAGGCCGGGCTGGCCGTGGGTCCGGGCGGCGATCGGGGTCGCCTTGTGCCGCCGGGCCAGCCGGCGCAGCGCCGCCTCCACGGCGGCCAGGTCGCGCTCCACCAGCCGGCCGGTGTCGCGCATGACCAGGGCGCACCACGTGTCGGCCACGTCCTGGACGGTGGCCCCGTAGCAGAACCACTCGCCCGCCTCGGGCGAGAGCACCTGCTGCACGCCCCGGATGAGGCCGAGCGTGGAGTGCTCGGTGGCCCGGGTCTGCTCGATGACGTAGGCCAGGTCGAGGTTCTCGAGGTCGGCCTGGCGGACGATCTCGTCGGCCGCCGCCGCCGGGATCAGCCCCAGCTCGCCCTGGGCCCGGGCCAGGGCGGCCAGAATGTCGAGCCACGACGCCAGCCGCCCCTCGTCAGCGAGGAGCGCCTCGACCTCGGGCGTGGACCACAGATGGGCGTAGACCGCAGAGCCGCGCATGCCCGAAGGCTATGGCGCGGGACGGGCGGCCGCCCGGTCCGAAGGGTCTAAAGCTTCACGTACTCGTAGTCGACCGGCTTGCCGTGCAGGCCGCTGGCCGGGGGAGCGACCCAGCCGGCCATCTTCCCCGGCTCCCGCACCGGCTGCATCAGCGACTCCACGTAGGCCTGGTCGTCGTCGGTCGGCAGCCAGCGGGCCTTGTTGCGGGCCCACTCCTCGGCCGACACCACCCGCCCGTCGGGCGTCACCGAGCCGCCGGCGAACTCGCCCACCGCCCGGTGGAACCCGACGTGGGGGAGCACCAGCTCGCAGCCCACCTCGGCCAGCGTGCGGTTCCAGCGGTCGACGCCCTTGGCGCAGTCGTCGACGTAGTCGTCGCGCAGCGTGGCGTTGAGGGCCGTCAGCGACATGACGTCGCGGGAGCCGATCGCACCGTTCTCCAGCGTGAGGATCGACCGGGAGTCGTTCTTCAGCTGGTGGTCGTCGTTGCGGCTCTCCTCGTGGTAGCGGCCCTTCAGCCCGGCGGCGTAGTAGTTGGCGGCGTTGGTCGACGTCTCGGCCCCGAACAGGTCGAGCGACACGCTGTAGTGGAAGTTGAGGTAGCGCTGCAGCGTGGCCACGTCGATCCCGCCGTAGGGGCGGACGTCCTCGGTGTCGTGCTCCTTCATGAGCTCCACCGTCCGCTGCACCACCCGGCCGATGCCCGAGGCGCCCACGAACATGTGGTGGGCCTCCTCCTTCAGCATGAACTTGCACGTCCGCGACAGCGGGTCGAAGGCGCTCTCGGCCAGCGACGCCAGCTGGTACTTGCCGTCCCGATCGGTGAAGTAGGTGAAGAAGAAGAACGACAGCCAGTCGGGCGTCTGCTCGTTGAAGGCGCCGAGGATGCGGGGGTTGTCGAGGTCGCCGGAGTTGCGCTCCAGCAGGGCCTCGGCCTCGTCGCGGCCGTCGCGGCCGAAGAAGCGGTGCAGCAGGTACACCATGGCCCACAGGTGGCGGCCCTCCTCCACGTTGACCTGGAAGAGGTTCCGCATGTCCCACAGGCTCGGCGCCGTGTTGCAGAGGTGGCGCTGCTGCTCGACCGAGGCCGGCTCGGTGTCGCCCTGGACCACGATCAGGCGCCGCAGGTCGGCCCGGTACTCGCCGGGCACGTCCTGCCACACCGGGTCGCCCATGTGATCGCCGAAGGCCACCACCCGGTCCTTGTCCTGGGGGGCGAGGAAGATCCCCCAGCGGTACTCCGGCATCCGCACGAAGTCGAAGTTGGCCCAGCCCTCCTGGTCGGTGGAGATGGCCGTCCGCAGGTAGACGTCCCGGTCCTGGAAGGCCACCGGGCCGAGGTCCCTCCACCACTGGAGGAACTTCGGCTGCCAGGACTCCAGCGCCCGCTGGAGGCGCCGGTCCGACGCCAGGTCGACGTTGTTGGGGATCTTCTCCGTGTAGTCGATCGTGGCGGACGTCATCAGAACTCAGACCCTCTTTCGGTCGTAGGACGGGCGGGATCCGCTGCCGTAGCGGCGGAGCGCCCCGTCGGGCCCCGAGGCGTTGGGACGCTGGAAGATCCAGTTCTGCCAGGCCGTCAGGCGGCCGAAGATCTTCGTCTCCATCGTCTCGGGCCCCACGAAACGGTAGTTCGCCTCCAGGCCCGTCAGAGCGTCGGGCGAGAACGACGCCCGCTCCTCGAGGCAGAGGCGGATCTCGTCCTCCCAGTCGATGTCGTCGGGCGTGAAGGTGACGAGCCCCAGGCCCGCCGCCTCCTCGGCCAGGAGGTGCTTGCCCAGCGCCGCCCCGGCGGCCTCCAGGGCGTCGGGGTGGCCCCAGAAGCGGCTCTCCAGGCGGGTGAGCCCGTTGGACATGGCGTACCAGCCCCCGGGGGCCCCGGGGCTGTCCCCCTGCTGGCAGTTGGCGTCGGTGATGACGAGCTCGGCCGGCGGCAGCTCGTCGCCCGCGTCCTCGAACGTGCCGTCGAGCATGAACGAGCGGTCGGCGGCCAGCACCAGCTCGGCCAGCGTGCCGGCGAAGCAGCTGCCCGGGGTGACCAGCGTGACCAGCGTGCGGGCCGACAGGTCGAGGCGCTTGAGCGTGCGGCGCCAGTACAGCCGGATCTCCCGCACCAGCCAGTCGGCGGCGTGTTCCCGGAGGACGTCGTCGGCGGCCAGCACGGCGGCGACGTCGCCCTCCGTCTGCAGCACCCAGGTGCCGATCTCCGGCTCGTTGAAGCGGAGGTGGAGGATGGCGTCGTCGAGCTCCCGGCACAGCGCCAGGGGCCAGAAGGCGGCGCCGGCGGCGGCGATGGCCTCGGGCGTCGACGGCAGCGACGACCCCGCCGGCGGGCCCGACAGCGTGAACCACGCCGCGCCCTGCTCCCGGTCGAGGCGGATCTCGAGGTTGGGGTAGCGGATCACGGCGCCGTCGACCGACCGCTCGAGCGGCGTGAGCTCGACGCCCCGCCCGCCGGCCGGCCGGTCGGAGGACTCCGCCCGCCGGAGCGCCCGGGCCCGGGCCTCCTCGTCGAACTTCGTCCGGGGGGCCACGGCGTCGACCAGGCCCCACTCCACCGCCTGGGCCCCCCGCACGCCCTCGGTGCGGGTGGCGAAGACGTCGGCCAGGTCGCGGCGCACGTGGCGCTTGTCGACCACCCGGGTCAAGCCGCCGGTGCCGGGGAGCACGCCCAGCAGCGGCACCTCGGGCAGCGACACGGCCGAGGAGCGGTCGTCCACCAGCAGGATGTCGTCGCAGGCCAGGGCCAGCTCGTAGCCGCCGCCGGCGGCCGTGCCGTTGACGGCGGCCAGCCACGTCTGGCCCGACCCGTCGCCGGCGTCCTCGATGGAGTTGCGGGTCTCGTTGGTGAACTTGCAGAAGTTCACCTTGTGGTGGTGGGAGGCCCCGGCCAGCATCTGGATGTTGGCGCCGGCGCAGAACATCTTGTCGAGCCCGCCGGTCACGATCACCGCCCGCACCTCGGGGTGCTCGAAGCGCAGCCGCTGCACGGCGTCGTACAGCTCGATGTCGACGCCGAGGTCGTAGGAGTTCAGCTTGAGCTGGTACCCGTCGTTCAGGCCGCCCTCGGGATCCACGGCCATCGTCAGCCGGGCCAGCGGCGGCTCGATCTCCAGCCGCCAGTGGCGGTAGGTCGACGGGTGCCGGTCGAAGGTCACCGGCTGCTCGATGCGGTCGTTTGACGCCATACTGTCCCCCTGCGCGTTCACCATATTAACATGCTACAATAGTTCTGTGTAGCGTCAAGAGTCTGTAGAATATTGGTCGAGATCGAATCCTCCGAGCAATGGGCCCGCCGCAGCCAGGCGCTGGGCGTGCCGTCGACCCGCGGCTACCTGCTGACGGTCCTCGGCGAGTTCGTGCTCCCCGTCGGCGGCCGGGTGTGGACGGCGGCCCTGATCGACGCCCTCGGCGCCCTCGACGTCGAGGAGCGCACCGCCCGCCAGGCGGTGTGGCGTTCGGCCGAGCGGGGTCTGATGGAGTCGGAGCGGATCGGGCGCCGCACCCGCTGGGCGCTGTCCGACGCCGCCCGGCGGCTGCTGGCCGAGGGCACCCGGCGCATCTACTCCCTCCACCGGGAGCCCCGCCCCTGGGACGGCCGCTGGCTCCTCCTCTACGTCTCGGTCCCGGAGTCGCAGCGCGACCTGCGCCACCGCATGCGCACCCGGCTCGGCTGGGCGGGGTTCGCCTCGCTCGGGTCGGGCACCTGGGTCAGCCCCTGGGTCGACCGGGAGGTGGAGGCCAAGGAGGTGCTGGCCGACCTCGGCCTGCTGGCCGCCGCCCGCTCGTTCATCGCCCACCCCGGGGGGATCGGCGACGTGGCCGAGATGGTCGGGACCACCTGGCCGCTGGCCGACATCGCCGCCGGCTACGACGCCTTCCTGGCCCGCTTCGGCCCGGCCGGTGCCCCCGCCTCCAACTTCGAGGCCTTCGTCTGCCAGGTGCGACTCGTCCACGAGTGGCGCCGCTTCCCCTTCATCGATCCCGACCTTCCCGCCGAGCTCCTACCCCGGGACTGGAGCGGCTACCGCGCCGCCGAGCTGTTCCACTGCCTCCACGAGCAGTGGCGCGCCCCGGCCTGGGCCTGGTGGACGGAACGGATGGAGGCCTCCGGCCCCGCCGTGACCCCGTAGTAGCGTCCCCCTTCCATGGGTCACGAGCTCGCCTTCATCGGCGCCAACCCCGCCGCCCTGCTGTGGGACGGCGACCAGCCCGGCGCCTTCGTCTCCGTCTGGCAGGTCGACTGGTCGCCGGAGGGGCCGGGCGGCGCCGTCGTGTTCGCCCGCGACGGCGAGCTGCGGGTGCTGTGCGACCCGCCGGTCGTCGGCCGCTGGCTGTTCGACACCTTCGTCACCCACTTCGGCGAGCTCAACCAGTTCGAGAAGCTGCCGCCCCGGCCGACGGTGGAGCAGGCGCCGGTCAAGATCGAGATCGACCTCGTGTCGGGGCTGACGGCCTCGGCGGGCGACGTCAGCGTCCGCATCAGCGGCATCCTCGACCGCCGGCGTCAGCTGGAGAACGGCCTGCGCCTCGGCGGCGTCCCCTGGTCGCTGTCCCACGTCCACTGCCCCTGCCGGTCGGCCCGGGTCGAGGTGGCCCGGGCGGTCGTGCCCGGTTCCCCCCGGGTGGAGAACCGCAACCCCGTCTCGTCCAGCGCCTGGCTGGCGGTGGCCGAGACGTGGGCCCGGCTCTGAGCGGCCCGCAGCCGACGCCGTGAAGGCCGCCGACATCCTGGCCAACGTGGTGGCGCTGGCGCCGCGCCTGCGGGAGCAGGCGGCCGGGAACGAGCGGCTCCGGCGCCTGTCGCCGGAAACGGTCGACGGGTTGCGGACGGCCGGCGCCTTCCGGTTGCCGATGCCCGCCGCCTGGGGCGGGCCCGAGGTCGACATCCTGACCCAGACCGAGATCGTCGAGGTCCTGTCGGCGGCGGACGGGTCGGCCGGCTGGTGCGCCATGATCGGCTCCGACAGCGGGTTCTACAGCGCCTTCCTCGACGACGCCGTGGGCCGGGCGCTCTACCCCGACCTCGACGCCGTCACCGCCGGCGGGATCGTGCCGGCCGGGCGCCTCGACGTCGTCCCCGGCGGCTACCGCCTGTCGGGCCGGTTCACCTTCGCCAGCGGCATCCACCACGCCCAGGTCGTGGCCGCCGGGGCGGTGGCCTTCGCCGACGGCGCGATGGTCACCGGGCCCGACGGCCGCCCCAAATGGCGGGTGGCCCTCATGCCCGTCGAGGCCTTCGAGGTCATCGACACCTGGCACACCACCGGCCTGGCCGGCAGCGGCAGCTGCGACTACGCCGCCGACGGTCTGTTCGTCCCCGAGGAGCAGACCTTCGCCTTCGCCGACGGCGCACGCCGCGACGGCCCGCTCTACGCCTGGCCGGGCATGTTCATCGCCAACGCCCCCGGCGTGCCGCTGGGCATCGCCCGGGCCGCCCTCGACGCGGCCAGGGGCATCTGGGCCGACAAGGTGATCCTCCCCGACCTGCGGCCGGCCCGCGACGACGCCCGGGTGCGGACGGCGCTGGCCCGGGCCGAGGCCCTGGTCGGCTCGGCCCGCAGCTACCACTACGACGTCCTCGGCTCGCTGTGGGAGACCGTGCTGTCCGGCGACCCGCCCAGCCTCGACCAGCGGGCGGCGCTGGCCGGCAGCTTCCCCCACACCTTCCAGACCTGCCGCGACGCCGTGGCGCTGCTCTACGAGGAGATCGGCTCCCAGTCGGTCTACCGGGACTGCCCCCTCGACCGCCACCTCCGCGACCTGACCACGACCGGCCAGCACATCATGGGCCAGAACCGGATGCGGGAGATGGCCGGCGGCATGTGGCTGGGCGAGCCGTCACCCCTGCCCGTCCTCTGAGGTCGGAACGGGGATGACCACATCCACCGAAACCTTCGAATCCGTCCGCGACCGGATCATGGCCCACATTCGCAGCCGGGGGACCGACGCCGACCCGGCGACGGTGCGCCAGAAGCTGGCCGCCGCCTACGCCCAGCTCGACACCACGCTGGCCGGGCTCCGCCCCGAGCAGGCGGCGGCCCCGCCGGCGCCGGGGGAGTGGTCGGTGCGCGACGTGGCCGACCACCTGCTGGAGTCGGAGCGGCCGGGGCTCGACGAGCTCCGCTGCCTGGTGGCCGGGGAGGCGCCGCCGGGCCCGCCGGTCCCCGCCAGCCTCCGGTCGAAGGCGCCGCAGCACCGGCCCTGGCCCTGGCTGTGCGCCGAGCTGGCCCGGGTCCACGCCGACATCCTGGAGGTGCTGGCCGCCGGTCCGCCGGCCGCCGCCGGGGAACCGACGGCGCCGGGCGTCTTCTGGGCCGAGGTGGCGGGCGAGCCCGTCGAGTGGATCGAGCCCCTCGACTGGCGGGCCTACGGGGCGGTGCTGCGGGTCCACGCCCTGGAGCACCTGGCCCAGATCCGGGCCATCGTGGCCGCGGGGGAAAAGGCGCTCAAGGGAGCAACCCTGCCGCCCGATACCTGACGACGACAGTCGAACCCGACGAAACGGCAAACCCGGGGAAACCCGGCGACGCAAAGCCACGGGCCTGACCCCAACGGCGTTGGGATGGCCGCCGGGCCTCCGAAACGGGAGTGAAGTTGAAGTCCATGTACGACGGCGCGCTGGCCGGCCTCGAGTCCGGCCCCGGCGGCGACCCCGAAATCGAGCCCGGCTACCGGCTGCTGTTCGACGCCAACCCCACGCCGATGTGGGTGTACGACTGCGACACCCTGCGGTTCCTGGCCGTCAACGACTCCGCCGTCGCGCACTACGGCTACAGCCGCGACGAGTTCCTCGGGATGACGATCGCCGACATCCGGCCGGCCGGGGCGGTCGGCCCGATGCTGGCGGCGGTGCTGGAGGCCCGGGACACGACCGTGTCGGCCCCGTCGACCTGGGTCCACCGCAGGAAGGACGGGTCGGTCATCTCGGTCGAGGTCAGCGCCTCGGCGCTGACGTTCGGCGGTCGCCGGGCGCGGATCGTCCTGGCCCGCGACACCACCCACGAGCGGGAGCTGGCCGAGGCGGTCCGGGTCCGGGAGGAGGCCCTCACCAAGCTGGCCCTCACCGACCCGCTGACCGGGCTGGCCAACCGGGCGCTGCTGCTCGACCGGCTCCAGCAGGCCCTGCTCAAGCGGGACCGGGGCGTCAGCCTGGTGGCCGTCCTGTTCATCGACCTCGACCGCTTCAAGGCGGTCAACGACACGCTGGGCCACGCCGCCGGCGACCAGCTGCTCCTGCGCCTCGCCGCCCGCTTCCGCTCACTGCTGCGCCCCACCGACACCATCGCCCGGCTCGGCGGCGACGAGTTCGTCGTCGTCTGCGAGGACCTCATGGTCCCCGAGCAGGCCGGCGAAGTCGCCGCCCGGCTCCTCGAGGCGGCCGCCGAGACGATCGCCATCGACGGCCACGAGATCCAGACGTCGGCCAGCATCGGCGTGGCGCTGGCCCCGGCCGACAACCGGCTGGCGACGCCCGACAGCCTCCTGCGCGACGCCGACACGGCCATGTACGAGGCCAAGGAGATCGGCCGCAACCGCTTCGCCGTGTTCCACCCCGGGATCCGGGCCCGGAACCTGGCCAAGCTGCAACGGGCCGAAGAGCTCGGCCTGGCGCTGCGGCGCGACGAGCTGCGGGTGTACTTCCAGCCGGTGGTCGAGCTCGACGACGAGTCGGTGGCCGACGTCGAGGCCCTCGTCCGCTGGCAGCACCCGAGGCTCGGGCTGCTCGGGCCGAGCGAGTTCATCCGCGTCGCCGAGGAGACCGGGCTCATCATGGCCCTGGGCGAGTGGGTCCTGCGCCAGTCCTGCCAGGAGCTGGCCCGGGGCTACGGCATCTTCGCCGGCGAGCACGTCGGCCTGTCGGTCAACATCTCGGCCCGCCAGCTGGCCCAGCCGGGGCTCGTCGACGTCGTCCGGACCGTGCTCGACGAGACCGGCGTGGCGCCGCACCGCCTGTGCCTGGAGATCACCGAGAGCGTCCTCATGGACGACATCGAGCAGGCGACCGACGCCCTCGTCGGCCTCAAGCAGCTCGGCGTGCGGCTGGCCATCGACGACTTCGGGACGGGCTACTCCTCGCTCAGCTATCTCGGCCGCTATCCCGTCGACATCCTGAAGATCGACCGGACCTTCGTGTCCGGGCTCGGCGCCGACCCCGCCGCCACCGTCATCGTGTCGGCCGCCATCAACCTGGCCCACGCCCTCGGCCTGTCGATCGTGGCCGAGGGGGTCGAGAGCGAGGACGCCCTCATCACGCTGCGGGCGCTGCGCTGCGACCGGGCCCAGGGCCACTACTGGAGCCCGGCCCTGCCGGCCCACGAGCTGCTCGGGGCGCAGTTCGGCCACAAGCCGACCGAGGCCGCCCCGGTCGACGTCCACCGGCTGCTCGTCGAGCGGACCCGGAGCCTGGAGTCGGCCACCGGCCGCTCGTTCGTGCTGCAGGTGCCCCTGGCGCTGGCCGACGCCTTCGGCGAGGCCGGCGCGGTGCGGGGCATCATCGACCACCTCCTGTCCAACGCCCTCAAGTTCTCCGCCCCCGAACGGCCGGTCGTCGTCAGCGCCGCGGCCGACAAGCGCTGGGTGCGGGTCAGCGTCACCGACTACGGCATCGGCATGGCCCCGGAGGACGCCGCCCGCTGCTTCGAGCAGTTCTGGCGGGCGCGGCTCCCCGAGGGCAGCCGCCGGGAGGGCACCGGGATCGGGCTCTACATCGTCCGGTCGCTGGTCGACGCCATGGGGGGCGACGTCTCCCTCAAGACGGTGCCGGGCAAGGGTTCGACGTTCACCTTCGCCCTGCCCCGCTCGGCCCGGGCCGTGGAGCGCCGCGGCGTCGACACCCGGGGCCTGGGCGAGGACTCGTCCATCCGTGAGTTCATGCGCCAGATCGGCGTGCCGAGCCGGAAAGGCTGACGACCCATGGTCCTCGCCGTCGCCCTCCTCAACATCGCCCTCGGTCTGGCCTACACCAGCTACGGCATCATCACCGCCCTGGAGATGAAGAACGACTGGCGGTCGTTCGGCTTCTCCCACTTCGGGGCGGCCTGGATCGCCATGGCCTTCACCTGCGGGCCCCACCACTTCGACCACGGCCTCCACGTCCTGGCCGACGGCAGGGCCGGCCCCCTGGACCTCGTCGGGGTCCTCGTCGGCCTGCCGGCCGGCGTGATCTGGCTGTCGCTGCGGATCGAGGCCTTCATGGGCGGGCGGGGCGACCGGTTCATCCTCGGGACGCCCCGCTGGGTGCGGGCCCTCGTGCCCTTCTTCGGCCTCTACCTGGTGGGCGTGGTCGCCTCGACGATCACCGTCCTCGTCACCCACCCGGTCACGTTCCAGTGGTCGCTGCTGTCCAACAGCGCCCTGGTGGTCATCTACTGCGCCATCGGCTACTTCCTGCTCCGCACCCAGCTCCGCCGGCGCCCGGCCATGAGCGGCTGGTCGGTGTCGGGGCTGTCGCTGTCGATCGTGTTCCCGACCTGCGCCCTCATGCACGGCATCTTCGCCGTCTACGCCCTGGGCGGAACCTACGTCCACGACATCCACGGCGTGACGATCGACTGGCTCTCCATTCCGGCCGGGCTGTACTTCCTGTGGGTCGTGCGGAGCCTCTACCAGGACTCGCTCCGGGACTGGAACGACGGGCCCGACGCCGTCGAGCCGGTCGCCGCCGACGTGGCCGCCTGACCGGGCCCGGTCAGCGGCGGCCGTCGGTCAGGCCCAGAATGGGGCGGTAGACGACGATCCAGCTGCCGGCGGGCACGACGGTGCCGGAGGGCGAGAGGGCCGCTTCGGTGAGCAGGACCGGCGGGGGGTGCCCGGCCTCGAGCCGTTCGAGCCGCCGGTGGAAGGCATCGGCGGCGGCCCGGTCCCAGAACCGGCGCACGCTCCACGGCCCCCCGGTGGCGGGGAGTTCCAGCGGCCTCATGCCGTCCTCCCCGGACGGGGACTCCGCCGGACCGCCCGCTGGGTCTGCCTGGTCAGGACCGACCGCAGCCCGGTCAACTCCCCCGCCCGGGGACGGGGCGCCTCGGGCGGGTACCGCAACAAGCTGTTTGAACGGCAGTTCACCAACCCCATGGGCGGTCGTTTTCGACGCCGGCCCGGGCCATCCTCCCGGCCTGGAAGTTTCAGGTAATCAAACAGGTAACGCCGGGGCGGAGAATTCAGCGGCGGCGTCGTTGGGGGGCCGTCCGGGCGGGGAGGAGCGCCACGCCGTACGGTTCGAACGCCGGGTCGTGCGTGACGAGGGTGAGGTTCTCGGACAGCGCCTGGGCCACCAGCATGCGGTCGAACGGGTCGCGGTGATGCGGCGGCAGCCCGCCCGCCGCTTCGGCGTGCTCGAACGTGACCGGCAGCGGTTCGAACCCCTCGTCGACGACGGCGGCGGCCAGACCGTCCGGCATGTCGAGCTTGCCGAGCGCCACCTTGATCGCCGCTTCCCAGATCGAGGCGGCGCTGACCGCCACGAGTTCGGCGCCGTCGGAGATCCGTTCCACGACCGTCTCGTCGAGCCCGGTACCCGCCAGCCACCACAGCACGACACGGGTGTCGAGGAGGAGACTCACGAACCCTCGAAGGCGGCGATGACCGTTTCCGGGGTGGCGTCGAAGTCGGACGCCACCCGGACCCGCCCCTTCCACCGCCCCGGCGTTCGCCGCCCCGGCGCCTCCGCATAGGGCACGAGCCGCGCCACCGGCCGGCCGGCCCGGCCGATGATCACCTCTTCGCCGGCCGCCACCCGCTCGAGCAGCCGGGACAGCTGTGTCTTGGCCTCGTGCACGTTCACGATCATTGGCCTAGCTTAGCTGGACTTAGCTAAGTCGACCCCAGGTCGGTCAGGGGGCGGAGACGGCGGCGGCCACGGCCGCCCAGCGCTCGGCCACGGCGGGGTCGCCGAGGTCGGGCACGGAGTAGGGGAAGATCCGCTCGGCCAGCCCGGCGAAGCGCCGGCGAAGGGCCGCCGCCAGCCCGTCCCAGGGGGCGGTGACGGAGAAGGCGTCGAGCAGGTCGTCGTCGATCTCGGCCGCCATCCGGGCCCGGTCGCCGCTGCGCATGGCCGTGCCGAGCTTCGCCGTCAGGTCGTCGCGGCCGTGGACCTCGAAGATCCTCGAGTACGACGGCGTCGTTCCGTAGAAGGCGATCTGGAGCCGGACGGCCTCCCGCTGGCGGTCGAGGTCGGGGCCGGGGTCGCCGACGATGGTGAACACCGGGCAGACGACGGCCACCGCCGAGGGGTCGCGGCCCGCCTGCTTGGCGCCCTCCTCGATCGACGGGCGGACCACCTCGGTCAGGTACTCCGGCGAGTTCATCGGGTGGGCGCAGAAGCCGTCGGCCACCTCCCCGGCCACCCGGGCCAGGCGCTCGTTGACGCCGGCCAGGTAGATCGGCGGGTCGGCGACCTCGAGGGGGCCGGGATCGAAGAAGTCGGTCAGCAGGGAGAAGCGCCAGAACTCGCCTTCGAAGCGCAGCGGCGCCCGCCGGGCGAAGGCGTCGAAGATGGCCCGCAGGGCCAGGATGTACTCCCGGACCCGGGCCGCCGGCCGCTCACCGGAGACCGAGAACCGCTTCTCCAGGTGGGCCTTCACCTGCGTGCCGAGGCCGAGGATGAACTTCCCCCCGGACAGGGCGGCCAGGTCCCACGCCGCCTGGGCGGTGACCATCGGGCTGCGGGGGAAGGCGATGGCGACGTCGGTGCCGACCACCAGCCCCGGCGCCGCCTGGCTGGCCAGGGCGCAGGCCACCCAGGGGTTGTGGGCCGCCTCGGTCACCCACAGCCCGGCGAAGCCCGCCGCCCCGGCCTGGCGGGCGATCTCGCCGATGCGGGCCGGATGCGGCGTGGTGCAGTACAGGTCGAGCTCCATGGGCCGGAGGCTAGCTCTGGCCGTCGTTTACCGGCCGCCCGAACTGGGAAACGTTGGAAGCTGAGGCCCCGACCGGGCCCGCTAGGTTGGCGGGTCGACGCGCCGGAACAGCGCAGGTGCGGAGACGGGGACGCGAGATGCCGGATACATCCGAGATCCTCGAGCCCCCCGCGGTTGGTGCGCGGTCGGGCTCGCTCACGGGCAGGGCGGAGGCGTCCGACGCCGTCCGGGTGCTGCTGGTGGAGGACGATCCCGGCGACGCGCTCCTCGTCGAGGAGCTGCTGTCGGAGACCGATCTCCACGTCGAGCTGGAGCGGGCGACGTCGGTGGCCGACGCCCTGCCCCGGCTGGCCCGCGCCGACTGCGTGCTGCTCGACCTCGCCCTGCCCGACAGCTTCGGCCTCGACGGGCTCCGGACGATCCTGGCCGCCGACCAGGGCGTGGCGGTCGTCGTACTCACCGGGCTGTCCGACCGGAGCCGGGGGGCGCTGGCCGTGGCCGGCGGCGCCCAGGACTACCTCATCAAGGCCGACGTCGATCCCGACCTGCTGGGCCGGTCGGTCCGCTACGCCATCGAGCGGCGCCGGGCCGACGTGGCCACCCGCCGCCTGTTCGAGGCCAACCTCCGCCGGGAGGCCAACGAGCGCATCCAGCGGGGGCTGCTGCCCCGGCCGCTGCTCCGCAACGCCGGCCTCGAGGTGGCCACCGTGTACCGGCCCGGCGGCGGCGGCGACGTGCTCGGCGGCGACTTCTACGACGCCGTGGAGCTCGAGGACGGGACGCTGCGGGCGGTGATCGGCGACGTCTGCGGCCACGGTCCCGACGAGGCCGCCCTCGGGGTGGCCCTGCGCATCGCCTGGCGGACGCTGGTGGTGGCCGGCACGGCCGAAGCCCGGGTGCTCCCCGCCCTCGACGACGTGCTGGTGGCCGAGCGCCAGCAGGACGAGACCTTCGTGACGGTCTGCGAGGTCACGATCCCGCCCGACCGGGCCGGGGCGGTGGTGCGCCTGGCCGGGCACCCCCCGCCCATCCTCCTGCGGCCGGTCCCCACCGTCTGGCCCGGCGTCGTGTCGGGCCCCCCGCTCGGGGTCATGCCCGGCCACACCTGGCCCGGGGCGGCGGCCGAGCTGGCCGGGCCGTGGGCCGTCCTGCTCTACACCGACGGGCTCATCGAGGGCCGCCGGCCGGGTTCCGGCGAACGGCTCGGCGTCGACGGCCTGACCGAGCGGCTCCGGGCCGCCGGAATCGGCGGCGGCGGCCGCGGCCCGGACGGCGGCGCCGGCGCCTGGGAGGCGGGGCTGTCGGCCACGCTGGCCTGGGCCGAGGAGCAGCACGGCGGCCCCCTGGCCGACGACGTGGCGCTGATGCTCCTGGCCTCGGACGGCGCCGGCGGCGGGCCGGAACCTGGTCGGTGAGCAGCCCGCCCCTCAGGTTCCGGACGGGCGGCGTGGCGCTGCGCCGGCGCGTCGGCGTGGCCTTCGTCCTCATCGGCGGCCTCGGCGCCGTGGCTCTGGCCTTCACCACCCTCACGTTCCACAACCTGCTCGACGCCCGCACCCGGCTGGTGGGCCGGCTCGACCCGGCCGTGCTGGCCGGGCGGAACCTCACCGGGGCCCTGGTCGAGCAGGAGTCCGCCGTCCGGGGCTTCGTGCTGACCGGCCGGGAGGACTTCCTCGAGCCCTACGACCGGGGCCGCAGCGACGAGGCGGCGGCCACCGGCCGGCTCCAGGCCGCCATCGGCCGGGAGCGCCGGCTGACGATGGCGCTGACCGACACCGTCGACCGGGCGGCGGACTGGCGCCGGACGGCGGCCGAGCCGCTGATCGCCTCTGTCCGCCAGGGCGGCCCCAAGGCCGCCTCCCCCGCCCTGCTCGACGAATCGAAACGCCGCTTCGACGCCTTCCGGGCCGCCTCCTCGGCGCTGCAGGGGGCGCTCGACGCCGAGCGGGCCCGGGCCAAGGACGGCCTCGACAGCGCCACCCGCCTCCTGGTCGGCGCCGGCGCCGCCGGCGTGCTGGCGGCGGCGGTGGCCGGGATCTTCCTGTGGCGGTCGCTGGCCCACTGGGTGCTCGGCCCCCTCGACGCCCTCGGCGACCAGGCCCGGCTGGTCGCCGCCGGCGAGTTCGACCGGCCCATCGAACCCGTCGGCCCGCCCGAGATCATGGCGCTGGCCGGCGACACCGAGGCCATGCGCCGGCGCATCCGGTCCGAGTTCCTCGCCGTGGAGGAGGCCCGGGAGATGCTCTCGGCCCAGGCCGAGGAGCTGGCCCGGTCCAACGCCGACCTGGAGCAGTTCGCCTACGTCGCCTCCCACGACCTCCAGGAGCCGCTCCGCAAGGTCACCAGCTTCTGCCAGCTGCTCCAGCGCCGCTACCAGGGCCAGCTCGACGAGCGGGCCGACCAGTACATCGAGTTCGCCGTCGACGGCGCCAAGCGGATGCAGCAGCTCATCAACGACCTGCTGGCCTTCTCCCGGGTGGGGCGCACGACCGAGGCGTTCGTGGAGGTCGACTGCGACGAGGCCCTCGACCGGGCCCTGCGCAACCTGGAGGGCGCCCTGGAGGACGCCGGCGCCGACATCGTCCGGGTCACCAAGCTCCCCACCGTGGAGGGCGACCCCTCGCTGCTGGCCGCCCTGTTCCAGAACGTGGTGGGCAACGCCGTGAAGTTCCGGAGCGAGGCCGCGCCCCGGGTGGAGATCAGCTGCGAGCGCACCGACGGCGAGTGGTCGTTCCGGGTGGCCGACAACGGCATCGGGATCGAACCGGCCTACGCCGAGCGGGTGTTCGTGATCTTCCAGCGCCTCCACGCCAAGGAGCTCTATCCGGGGACGGGCATCGGCCTGGCGCTGTGCAAGAAGATCGTCGAGTTCCACGGCGGCCGGATCTGGATCGACACCGACGTCCCCTCCGGCACGACCGTGTGCTGGACCCTGCCCGAGACGCAAGGAGAGGCGAGTGACTGACGACCCCCTGGCCATCGAAGCCGGCCCCGTCGAGATCCTCCTGGTGGAGGACGACCCCGGCGACGTCCTCATGACGAAAGAGGCGCTGGCCGACGCCAAGATGGCCAACGAGCTGCACGTCGTCAGCAACGGCGAGGAGGCGCTGGCCTTCCTCAACCGGGAAGGGGAGTTCGCCGACGCCCCCCGCCCCGGGCTCATCCTCCTCGACCTCAACCTCCCCCGGGTCGACGGGCGGGAGGTGCTGGCCCGGATCAAGGCCGACGAGGTGCTGCGGCGGATCCCGGTGGTGGTGCTGACGACCTCCGAGGCCGAGGAGGACATCCTCCGCAGCTACGACCTCCACGCCAACGCCTACGTGACGAAACCGGTCGATTTCGAGGCCTTCGTGAAGGTCGTCCGCCAGGTCGACGACTTCTACATCAACGTCGTGCGGCTCCCGCCCCGCTGAGGATGGTCTAGCGTTAGAAACCTCCCAGAAAACGGGTACCACCTACTCGGGCAACGATGCCAGGAGGGGGATGACCGTGCTGATCGAGACTCCGCCATTGGAGTTGGCCGCCCCCGCCGGGGGCGGGGATCCGCCAGCAGCGCTGACCGCCGAGCTGGCCTGGTGTCTGAGCCGGTTCGTCACCGGCCGGGCCGACGAGGGGGCGATGCGCCGGGCGGAGCAGGCGCTGGCCGCCTGGCAGACCTGGGGCGCGGGCACGATCGATCTGACCTGAGGCCGTCTCCGGGGGCATAGTCGGGCTTTCCTCATCTGCGCCGCGCCACAATGGGGACCCCCCGACGAGGAGACTGCCGATGACCCCCGCCGCCACCGACTTCAAGGTCGCCGACCTGTCCCTGGCCGACTTCGGCCGCAAGGAGATCCAGCTGGCCGAGCACGAGATGCCCGGCCTCATGGCCATGCGGAGGGAGTACGGGGAGGACCAGCCGCTCCGGGGGGCGCGGATCACCGGGTCGCTCCACATGACGATCCAGACCGCCGTGCTCATCGAGACGCTGGTGGCGCTGGGTGCCGACGTCCGCTGGGCCAGCTGCAACATCTTCTCCACCCAGGACCACGCCGCGGCGGCCATCGCCGCCGCCGGCATCCCCGTCTTCGCCTGGAAGGGCGAGACGCTGGAGGAGTACTGGTGGTGCACCGAGCAGGCCCTGACGTGGCCGGGCCAGCCCGGGCCCAACATGATCCTCGACGACGGGGGGGACGCCACCCTGCTCGTCCACAAGGGCGTGGAGTTCGAGAAGGCCGGCCGCGTCCCCGACCCGTCCACCGCCCCCAACGAGGAGCTGGCCATCGTGCTGGCCCTCCTCGGCCGCTCGCTGGCCGCCGATCCGCAGCGGTGGACGTCGATGGCCAACGGCATCCGGGGCGTGACCGAGGAGACGACGACCGGCGTCCACCGCCTCTACGAGATGCAGCGGGCCGGCACGCTGCTGTTCCCGGCCATCAACGTCAACGACTCGGTGACCAAGTCGAAGTTCGACAACAAGTACGGCTGCCGCCACTCGCTGATCGACGGGATCAACCGGGGCACCGACGTCCTCATCGGCGGGAAGGTGGCCGTCGTCTGCGGCTACGGCGACGTCGGCAAGGGCTGCGCCGAGTCGCTGCGGGGCCAGGGGGCCCGGGTCATCGTGACCGAGATCGACCCGATCTGCGCCCTGCAGGCGGCCATGGACGGCTACCAGGTGACGACCGTCGAAGACGTCGTCGGCCAGGCCGACATCTTCGTCACCTGCACCGGCAACGCCAACATCATCCGGGCCGACCACATGGCGAGGATGAAGCACCAGGCGATCGTCGGGAACATCGGCCACTTCGACAACGAGATCGACATGGCCGGGCTGGCGGCGATCCCCGGCATCGAGCGGATCAACGTGAAGCCCCAGGTCGACGAGTGGGTCTTCCCCGACGGGCACGCCGTGATCGTCCTGTCCGAGGGCCGGCTGCTCAACCTGGGCAACGCCACCGGCCACCCCAGCTTCGTGATGTCGAACAGCTTCACCAATCAGGTGCTGGCCCAGGTCGAGCTGTTCAGCCGGACGGAGCAGTACCCGGTCGGCGTCTACGTGCTGCCCAAGCACCTCGACGAGAAGGTGGCCCGCCTCCACCTCGACGCCCTCGGCGTGAAGCTCACCACCCTCACGCCCGAACAGGCCGCCTACCTCGGCGTGCCGGTCGAGGGCCCCTACAAGTCAGACCACTACCGGTACTGAGCTCCCGGGCTACCGAGCTCCAGCTACTGAGCGGCTGAGCCGCTGCGGACGAGCCGGCCCGGGAGCGCCCCGGTCGGCTTTCCGTCGCGCATGATCTCGACGCCGCTGACGAAGGTGTGGCGGTAGCCGTCGGCGGCCTGGAGGAGGCGCCGGCCGCCGGCCGGCAGGTCGTGGTGGACGGCGGGGCGGTGGAGCATGAGCCGGTCGAGGTCGATCACGTTGAGGTCGGCCTTCCAGCCGGGGGCCAGCACGCCGCGGTCGGTCAGGCCCACGGTGCGGGCGGTGGCCCGGGTCTGGCGCTCGACCAGCCACTCGACCGGGAGGCGGCCCTCGGCCCGCCGCACGCCCCAGTGCGACAGCAGGAAGGTCGGGAAGCCGCCGTCGCAGATCGTGCCGACGTGGGCCCCGCCGTCGGACAGGCCGGGCACGGCGTTGGGGTGCACCAGCATGGCCCGGGCCTCGTCGAGGTTGCCGCCGACGTAGTTGGCGAACGGGTAGTAGAGCATGCCCCGCCCGTCGTCGGCGAGGAGGGCGTCGAGGGCCAGCTCCACCGCCGGCACGCCGGTGGCGGCCGCCTGCCGGCCGATACTGCGGGCGGGGTCGGGCTCGTAGTCGGGCGGATCGCCGAAGGGGAACATCGCCGCGATCCGGTCGATGAGGATCCCCCCGAGCTTCGTCCGGTCGACCTCGCCGGTGTGGGCCCCGAGCAGCCGGCGGCCGAACTCCGCCGTCCGCAGGGCGGCCACCTGCTCGTCGAGCGGGCGACCGGCGATTTCGGCGTAGACGGGGTTGGTCATGAACGGGTGCAGGGTGAGCGCCAGCCCCATGAGGACGCCGATCGACCGGGGGGCGACCTGGGCGGTGACCGCCAGCCCCTCGGCGTTGGCGGCGGCGATGCGGGCGAGGACGGCCCGGTGGTCGTCGGGCCGCTCGGGCAGCTGGGCCACCGTCAGCGTCAGCGGCCGGCCGGAGCTGGCCGCCATGTGGCGCAGCACGGCCCATTCCTCGTCGACGTCGAGGAAGTCGGACACCACCTGGAGCACGCCGCGGCCGGCGGCGGCCACGCCGGCGGCGATCCCGGCCAGCTCGGCGGCGGAGGCGGTCAGGCTGGGTGTCTTCTCGCCCGTCGAGGAGCGGTGGTTGAGCGTGCGGGAGGTGGAGAAGCCGACGGCCCCGGCCGCCACCGCCTCGGTGGCCAGGGCGGCCATGGCGGCGATCTCGGCCCCGGTGGCCTCCACGTCGGCCCGGGCCCGGTCGCCCATGGCGTGGACCCGCAGGGCGCCGTGGGGGACGTAGGCGGCGCAGTCGATGTCGTGGGGCGCCGCCTCCAGCGCGTCGAGGTACTCGGGGAACGTGGCCCACGTCCAGGGCAGGCCCTCGTGCAGCGCCGTCCCGGGGATGTCCTCCACGCCCTCCATGAGGCGGATCAGCCGGTCGCGGTCCTCGGGGCGGACGGGGGCGAAGCCCACGCCGCAGTTGCCGAACACCACGGTCGTCACGCCGTTGCTGGACGACGGGAAGAGGTGCGGGTCCCACGTCGCCTGGCCGTCGTAGTGGGTGTGGATGTCGACCCAGCCCGGCGCCACCAGGGCCCCGGCGGCGTCGATCTCCTCCCGGCCCCGGCCGCCGACCGCCCCCACCTCCACGACCAGGCCGCCGGCGACGGCGACGTCCGCCTCCCGCAAGGGCGCCCCCGTCCCGTCGGCCACCACACCGTTGCGGATCACCAGATCATGCGCCATGGCGCATGAGCCTACGAACCGAACTGCACCAGTTCGAACTCCAGGCCGGCCGCGGCCACCACGGCGAAGCCGCACCCGCCGGGCCCGGCCCCGACCTCGGTCACCGGCAGCCCGGCCGCCCGGCAGGCGGCGACGCGCTCGTCGAGGTCGTCGACGGCGAAGCTGATGGCGGTGGTGCCGGGCACGAGCCGGCCGCCGAGCTCGGCCGGGAGCGGCTCGACGTCGATCGTCCCCGACGACCCGGCGCCGAGGATGGTGCCGATGAGGGCCGGACCGCCCGGCTCCCACGACAGCGGCCCGGCGGCGCCCTCGGCCAGGCCGAGGACGAACCGCAGGCGGGCGGTGACCGCCTCGACGTCGTCGGTCACGCACAGGGCGCGCTGGATCGTGCCGGGGAGCATCGGTTCTATCTTCGCCGCGCCGGGGTCAGATCCATCTCTTCCGCCGGAAGTAGATCACCTGGAGGAGCGTCGTCACCACGATCAGCGCCCAGGCCCACTCGTAGCCGTCGGCCCAGCGGTACTCGGGCACGCCCTTCACGTTCATCCCGTAGAGGCCGACGATGAAGGTCGGCAGCAGCAGGACCGAGGCCACCACGGTGAGGCGCTTCATGACCTCGTTCTGGTCGTTGGCCACCTGGGCCTGGTGGTAGTCGCGTACGCCGGCCAGGAGATCGCGGGACAGGTCGAGCCCGTCGGTGGCCCGCAGCAGCTTGTCGTAGGCGTCGGCGAAGTGCAGTTCGACGTCGTGGGGGAACAGCTCCCCGCCGCCGTCGAGCTCCAGCCGGTCGTCGACGACCTGGCGGGCGGCGTCGCGGGTCGGGGTCAGCACCCGCCGCACGTGGAGCAGGTCGTGGCGCAGCCGGGAGATCCGCTCCCGGACCCGGGCGGCCGGCCACTCCTCCACGTGGTCCTCGAGGTCGTCGATGTCGTCGTCGAAGGCGTCGACCAGGCTGAGAAAGGCCTCGGCGACGTCGTCGTAGAGGAGGTAGAGGGCCTTGCCGGGGCTGACCCGGTGATCGCAGGCGGCGGCCCGGGCCGCCGCCACCGAGTAGGCGGTGGCGCCCGGCGGCGTCTTGCACACCGTCACCATCCGTTCCCGGGTGACGAGCAGGTCGATCTCCTGGTAGGCGACGTGCCCCTCCTCGGGGCGGAAGAGCGGCACGACGAGCACCCCGAACAGATAGTCGCCGTGGGCCTCGAGCCGGGGCCGGGGGTCGTCGTCATGGCGGGGAACGGCGAGCAGACGCTCGAAGGCCGTACGGTGCACCTCCACCGGGATGGCGGCGGCCAGAGCCGATTCGTCTGGGTCGAGCAGATCTATCCATACGTCGTTCATGGCGCAACGCTACGGGGTACCGTCGCCGGTATGGACGAGCACGGCCTGTGCCTGTCGCTCCCGGTGGTGGGGGACGTTCAGCTTCCGGCGCTGCACCATCTGGTCTGGTACGGCGGCGTGGCGGCCCTGGTCGCCCTGGAGTGCCTGGAATGGCCGGTGGCCCTGATGCTGGCCACCGGCAAGGCCCTGGCCGACAACCGGCACAGCGCCATGCTGCGGGAGTTCGGCGAAGCGCTGGAAGAGGCGGGCTAGCGCCCCTTCCAGCGCCCGGCGACCGCCCGGTCAGCTGCCCGGAGGAGCGAAGAACTCGAGGGCGATGTTGTCGGGGTCGCGGAAGCTGACGCCCGACCCGTAGTGGGCGTCCTTGACGCCGCCGTGCTTGACCCCGAGGGCGTCGAGGCGCTCGGCCCACTGCTCGAGCTCGGCCCGGCTGGCGCAGCCGAAGGCCAGGTGGTCGAGGCCGACGCGGTACTCGCTGAAGTCGCCCGGGGGCGCCGGCATCTTGTGCTGGTGCAGCCCGATCAGCGTGCCGCTGCCGAGCAGGTAGACGGTGTGGTGCATGTCGGGATCGGTGTCCTCGTCGAGGACGGGCTGGGCGTCGAACAGCTTCTGGTACCAGGGGACGCTGACGGAGAGGTCCCGGACCGTCAGGGCCACATGGGTCAGCGGGGGAAAGTCGGGCATTTGGCTCGTCCTTCGGTCGTGGGTTGTTACCGCCGAGTATGGAGGTCGGCCGCTCCGGCGGCCATGACTGCGACGCCACGAACCCTTGCCGGAACGCCAGACTCTCTCAGACCTCGAGCGTCAGCGCCCGCAGAGCCGCCTGCACCTCGCTCAGATTTGTGCCCCAGGGGACGACGGCGCGGGGGCCCTCGACCCGGATCCCCCGCTCGATGAGGCAGCAGCGCAGCAGGGTGCGGCCACCGGAGGCCGGCGTCCGGCGGTCGGGGCACAGCTCCACCTGGCGGTCGGCGTCCCCGCCGTAGAACCACCGGTGGAACTGGCGGGACCGTTCGCAGCCGACCAGCGTCCAGTCGCCCCGGGGCGGCCGCTGGTCGAGGTAGTCGACGGTGCCGGCCAGCGACAGCCCCGCCCCCTGGCAGGGGAGGAGGTAATGCTCCGACGGGATCTCCGCCGCCAGGGCCCCCACGTCGAGCAGCTCGGGTTCGAGGCGGACGGGCGGCAGGTCCTCGTCGATGGCGATCGCCTGGCGGGCGAGATCGAAGAGGCGGGGCGGGTCGGGGGGAACGACGTCGATCAGCCGGACCGGCACCGGGTTTGCCCGGACGATGAAGTTCACGTGCTGGTACAGCCCCTCCACCACGCAGACGGCGGCGCCCCCGCCGGCCTCGGCCGCCACCCCGGCCAGGGCGGTGGCGTTGGCGCTGTCGACGTCGTGGCGGACGACGTAGGCGCAGTCGTCGGGCCCGGCCAGCCACTCCACGCCGACGATCGGGTTGAACAGCTCGTCCTGGGCCGAGCACGTCACGCCCACGAGGGCGGTCCCTTCCGCCCCCCGGAGGACGACGTACTCCGTCCGCCGGTAGGCCTCCCGGGTGAGCAGCACCTTCCTGACGGCGCCCTCCTCGAGCGGCCCGTCGTGCCAGTGCTGCACGCTCACGCCCCGGTAGGGGCGGCAGATGAAGTTGTCGGGCAGCGTCAGCATGTGCCCGACGGCGCCTGGTCTTCCCGGCGGCTGCCCTGGCGGCGCATGGCCAGGCCGGCCGTGTCGGCCCGCAGGCCCCGCCGCAGCGTCTCGAGGGCGATCACCTCGTCGGGGGCGACGTTGCCCAGGTTGACGTCGACGCCGAGGTGGCGGACGAACCACTTCTGCTGGGCGGGATGGGGCGCCTCGAAGATGATGCGGTCGGCCGGCACCCGGGAGACGAGCGCCGTGATGAGCGGCTCGCGGACCCGCCCGTCCGGATGGTAGAGACCGACGGTGCCGGACTCCCGGCCCTCGGCGATCACGAACGACGCCCCGGCGGCCAGGTCGGCCTCCATCTGGCCGGCCCAGGCCGGCGCCCGGACGGTGGCCTCGGTGTCCTTCGAGCCCACCTCGGCCAGAACGACGAAGTCGCGGGCCATGGCCTCGATCAGCCCGGCCTTGATGCCGGGCCCGAGCTCCACGGTGCCCTCCGACACCTCGACGCCGTCGAAGCCGATGGAGTCGGCCCACCGCACGAACTCCCGCATCTT
>Ga0070741_10001834_pt1 | contig 60951 bp, 56 predicted proteins | sample Coa_R1_4_FD_66440 | JGI IMG/M metagenome (GOLD analysis project Ga0070741, IMG submission 66440) | Surface soil microbial communities from Centralia Pennsylvania, which are recovering from an underground coalmine fire - Coalmine... | ecosystem: Environmental > Terrestrial > Soil > Unclassified ...
ATCGAGGCTATTCCGGTCTGTGCTGAAGCAGAAATTGGGATCGCGATAATCGATGCAAGAACAGTTGAGGCACACAGAAGCTTTGTCAGGTTAAAACCTGCCATGACTGACCTACTCAGTTGTTGATGGGGTGGTGTGAATACGGCTCGTTCACATGAGCCGATGGCGCTAACACAGGCGGAATGTGTTGATAGTGCGACGCAATATTAAGCGATCATTATTTAGGCAACATAGCGAGTGCGCCTACATCATAGGCAGACGCCGAACTTACTGAAACTTAACCGAAATCTCGATTTCCTGCGGGCGCGTCCGGTTCCCCTATGCAGGAAGGGGCATCAGATATGCGCCAGGAGTTGGAACGAATGCGAGCCAACCCTTTGAAAATTAACCCTTAAGCGGCGGCACTCGGCAGCTCGTAGTCCTTGAAGCGCTCGCGCAGCGCGGTCTTTTGAATCTTGCCGGTCGCGGTGTGCGGAATGCCCTCCACGAAGGCGACGTCGTCTGGCATCCACCATTTGGCGACTTTGCCCTCGAGGTAAGCCAGCAGCTCGGCCTTGCTGGCCGATTGCCCTTCCTTGAGGACCACGATCAAGAGCGGCCGCTCGTCCCATTTCGGGTGGCGGACGCCGATCACCGCGGCCTCGGCGACTTTGGGATGGCCGACCGCGAGGTTTTCCAGATCGATCGACGAAATCCATTCGCCGCCCGACTTGATCACGTCCTTGGAGCGGTCGGTGACCTGCATGTAGCCGTGCGGATCGAGCGTGGCGACGTCGCCGGTGTCGAAAAAGCCCTCGTCGTCGACGATGCTCGCCGGCTCCTTGAAATAGGCCCGCGCCACCGACGGGCCGCGCACCTTCAGCCGGCCGAAGGTCTTGCCGTCGCGCGGCAGGTCGCGATCGGCATCGTCGACGATCTTCATATCGACGCCGAACGGCGCGTGCCCTTGCTTGACCTGGATGTCGAGCTTGGCTTCGCCGGCGAGCGCCGCATAGTCCGGCTTGATCGAGCCGAGCGTGCCGAGCGGACTCATCTCGGTCATGCCCCAGGCGTGGCAGACCTCGACGCCGTACACGTCCTGGAATTTCTGGATCATGGCGCGCGGGCAGGCCGAGCCGCCGATCACGACTTTGCGCAAGTGCGGCAGCTTGAGATTATGCTCTTCGAGATATTGCAGCAGCATCAGCCACACGGTCGGCACCGCCGCCGTGAAGGTGATGCGCTCGCGATCGAGCAGTTCGTAGATCGATGCGCCGTCGAGCTTGGCGCCGGGCATCACCATGGCGGCGCCCACCATGGGCGAGGTCAGCGCCAGGCCCCAGCAATTGGCGTGAAACATCGGCACGACCGGCAGGATGACGTCGCGCGACGACACCCCCATGGCGTCGGGCTGCGCCGCCATCAGCGAGTGGAAGACATTGGAGCGGTGCGAGTAGAGCACGCCCTTGGGATTGCCGGTGGTCCCGGACGTGTAGCACATGCCGGCCGCGGTGTTTTCGTCGAACGACTTCCAGGCAAAATCGCCGTCCGCTTCGGCGATCCACTCTTCGTACGGTACGGCGTTGCGCAGGCTGGTCTGCGGCATGTGCGCGGCGTCGGTCAGCACCACGTAGCGCTCGACCGGCTTGAGTTTCTCCGCGAGCTTCTCGATCAGCGGCACGAAGGTCAGATCGAGCAGCATCACGCGGTCTTCCGCGTGATTGACGATCCATACGATCTGCTCGGCGAACAGCCGCGGATTGACGGTGTGATAGACCGCGCCGGCGCCCATGATGCCGTACCAGGCTTCGAGATGCCGCCAGGTGTTCCAGGCCAAGGTCGCCACGCGGTCGCCGAGCTTGATGCCGTCGCGCTCGAGCCGCTGCGCCAGCCGCAGGGCGCGGCCGCGAACCGCCGCATAGGTGGTGGCGTGCAGCGGGCCCTCGATGGAGCGTGAGATCACCCGCCGTTCGCCATGGTTGAGCGCGGCATGATCGAGCACGCGATGGCACAAGAGCGGCCAATCCTGCATCAGCCCGAGCATGGTACGGTCCTCCCGAAGGCGTCTTTTTTGCCGGCCGCCGGCGGGGCAGCCGCCGCAAGGTTACTCACGCGCACTGCCAACGCAAACGCCTTGTTGAAGCGGGAGCCGTGGTCTAGTGCTCGCCACTCATGGTGGTTGGCGCCAGGCGGACACGCCGATTGTCGCCGCAATGGACTTGCAGATTGGCCAGCGTGACCGCGTCGGGCAAAACTCTTTTCATCCTCCTTGCGATGCTTGGCGCGAGTGCCGTCGTTGCGGCGCAGCATGCGTCGGCGCGACCGTTCAAACGACCGCCGGCGGCGCACGGCTATGTCCGTCCGCCGCGGCCGATCGCGATTCCGCAACAGACCGCGCCGCCTCAGGAAACCTTCGCCTCATTTCCCGAAAAGGAACCGGCGGCCGCCGCAGCGGCGCCGTCGCCATGCGATGTGCGGCTCGCCCAGGTCGCCGGTTTTCGGCCGCTGGCGCGGCTGATCGCGCCGGGCGAATGCGGCGCCACCGACGCGGTGCTGTTGGAAACCGTTACCCTTCCCGACCGCAGCAAAGTAGCGATCGCGCCGCCGGCGACGCTGCGCTGCGAGATGGCGCAAGCGGTAGCGCAATGGCTGCGCGAGGACGTCGCGCCGGCGGCGCAGAAGCTCGGCGCGCCGGTGCGGCGGCTCGGCAATCTCGGCTCCTACGAATGCCGCGGCCGCGACCGCGTGCGCGGCGCCACCTTGAGCGAGCACGGCCGCGCCGACGCGCTCGACGTGCACGATTTTCGCCTCGCCAATAACAAGATCGTCGTGCTCGCCGATCCCAAGGCGCCGAAGGAATTTCGCGATGCCTTGCGGGACAGCGCCTGCGCGCGTTTTTCCACCGTGCTCGGCCCCGGCTCCGATGCCGAACATGCCGAGCACATTCACCTCGACCTCGAGGAACGGCGCAACAATTACAAGATCTGCGAGTGGGACGTGCGCGAGCCGGTCGTCCAGGTGAAGGGGGCAACGCCGATCACGCCCGAGGAAGTGCCGCTGCCGTGGCCGCCGGAGGTGGACACCGCCAAGACCAGACGGCGGTAAGCGATGGCCTATCGCCCCCCGGGCTTCAATAATTCTTCAACAGCCGCTCGATGTAATCGAGCTCATCCTGCGGGCGGCCGATCTCGCCGAAGCGCTTGCGCAATTCCTCGATGATGCGGCGGGCGCGCTGGGCGTCGATTTCGCCGGGCACTTTCACCGTGCTGTCGTCGCCGTATTCGCGGCCGGGCCGCGGGCGACCGAGCGGATCGGTGTTCTGATCGGCGCGCGGCCGGCCCAAGCCGAACGGTTGGCCCGGGCCCCGCCCCTGCCCCATCTGCTGCTGCATCTGTTGCGCCAGCGACTGCGCGCCTTTGCGCAGCGCGTCGAGCGCGCGGCCCTGGGCGCCGACGGCCCCATCGGTGTCGCCGTTGCCGAGATCGCCTTCGGCCTGGCCCATCTCGTCGCCGGCGCGGCCGAGCTGATCCAATTCGCCGCCCTCACCCTGGCCTTGCTGCTGGCCGCGCTGCCGGCCTTGGCCGTTCTGGCCTTGCTGATTTTGACCTTGCTGGCCTTGCTGGCCTTGCTGACCCTGCCGGTTCTGACCAAAACCGTGGTTCTTCAGATCCTCGAGCAGCTTGTTGAGCCGGTCGCGCAGCGCTTGCTGATTCTGCCGCAGATCGCCGAGCCCTTGGCCTTGTTGATTCTGGCCCTGCTCGCCGGGCTGTGCGTTGCGGCGGCGCTGCTCCTGGCCCTGCCTGAAGGTGCGGTCGCGCAACTCCTGCTGCTTGCGGATCATGTCGCCGAGCTCGTCGAGCTGCGCCATCATATCGTCGTCGTCGCCTTGGCCGGGCGACGCCATCTGCAGATTTTCCATCATCTGCTCGAGCTCGGAGAGCAACTGCTGGGCGGCGTCGCGCGAGCCGCTGCGCGCCAGGTTCTCCAGGCGGTCGAGCATGTTCTGCAGATCGCGCTGGCTCAGCATGCGCGAATTGCGGTCGAGCTGCCGCGGGTTCTGACCGTTGTTGCGCAGCTGCTGCGCCAGCGCCTGCATGTAGCGGTTCATGGCCTGGCGCAGCCGGTCCATCAGCTCCTTGATCTCGCGATCGCTGGCGCCGCGCTGCAGCGCCTGGCGCAGCGCCTCCTCGGCGTTGCGCAGCGCAGTCTGGGCGTCGGCAACCTCGCCCGACTCGAGATCGACCGCCATCGACCACAGCCGCGTCACGACGTTGCGCAAATCGTCGTCGGTCTTGGCGTGCACCAAAAGCGCGGAGATCGACGTCAGGCCGAGATAGACGCCGATGTCGGGCGAGAATTTTTCCGGCGCCAAGGTGAGCGCTTGAAGCGCCGTGAGCACGCGCGGCCGCGCGTTGGCATCCATGGCCAGAACGCGGCGCTGCTCGACCAGCGCCCGCGCCAGCGGCTTGGTGAAAATGCGCTCGGGCAGTTTTAGGGTGAACGGGTCGCTCTTGCCGACATTGCCGCCGTCGTCGTGCGCCACAAGCGTCATGTTGACCTCGGCGCCGGCCCACGGATGATCGGTCAGATCCTTGATGGTCTGGCCGACACCTTTTTTGGTGTGCGCCTGCGGCAGGATCAGCGCAAAATCCGGCGGGCCGTAGAGCGGGCGCGGCGCCTCGTCTTGTGCGGTGCCGGCCGCAGCCGGCGCGTCCTTGCGGGCGAACGTCGCCTGCGCCGAGCTGACGCCGTAATCGTCCTCGAGCCGATACGACAGCAACAGCGAGCCGCGCGCCTGCTCCTCGGGATCTTTGGTCAGCGCGATGACCGGCGGCTTGTCGGGGATGGCGTTGAACGACCAGGCGACGTCGTCGCTCAGGCCGCGCAACGTCGCGGTGCCGGTCGCCGCGATGGTGAACTTATGCTCCTGCGTGCCGGCGGGCGCGTGGGTCTCGTCCTTGGCGGCGGTGACGCCGCCAGAGCCGACGACGTCGACATCGACCTTGCCGGTTGAGCGCACCACGAGCGTCGAATTCACCGGCACGGCAAGCGGCGCGCCCGATTGCGCAAACCTTTCGCCCGGCCGGATGCCGGGCAGCACGATCGGCGGCTTGGCCGTATAGAGCGGCGGAATGACCCAGGCGTCGACGCGGAAATTCGCCGGCACCATGACGCCGTGCCAGTCGAACGCCGCGGCGACGCGCTTGAACCGTTCGCCGCCGGCGGCAAAGAACGTGGCGATGCAGGCGATCAGCACGAGCCCGCGCAGCGCATAAGGATCGCGCCAAGCGACGCGCGGCGCCGGCCGCCCGGCCTTGAGCGAGGCCGCGGCACGGCGGGCGCGCTCGACGTGGGCGTTCCACAGCGCCAGCGCATGTGGGTCTTGCGACGGAATCGCAAGCTGGTCGGCCATCGCCGTGGCGGGGCGATGCACAAGGCCGCTGGTCCGGTCGAGCCGGCGCAGGCCGTCGGGCGCGCCGGGCAGACGCAGAAAAAAGAACGGGAGGGCGGCCGCGATGGCGAGCGCGGCAAACAGTACAAGCCCGGCGGCGCGGGCGAGCGGCGGCAGCCACAGCCAGAGTCCGAGCCACGACACTGCGAGAAACAGTCCGAGCGCCGTGGCGAGCGTCGCCAGCGCCGGCCACAGCCGTTCCCAAAACAGCGCCCAACGCGCTCGCTGCAGCGCGCGCGTCAACAGCGACCGGCTCGGCTCGCTACCGGCCGGCCCGGACGCCTGATCGGGCAAAGTCGCTTCGGTCACAAAGGGGCTCCGAAAAAGCCGGCGCGCTAGCGCAAGCCCGGCAAGACAACACGTTACCATGAGGGCAGGTTCAAGGCACGTCCGCCGCCGCGCCAGCGGAGACATGCGAATTCATAGCGAGCGCGGCAAGCGGTCCGGCGCGGGTCTGCGCCAAGTGCGTATTCGCCAATTCGGACAAGCACTTCCAAAGAACCTGCGGGCCACGATCACGGCTTCGTGCGCGGCCGTTGATGGCGGCCATGGGCAATGTTGATTGTCCGCCACAGGCCCAAAACCGACCGGTCCGCCGTAGTCCCGCGCATTGTTTGCAGCGAATCAAAAGCCGCCCGAGCGACCATACGCATCGTCTCGCGCGCAGAATCGGCAGACGCCATAGCATCGCTCTTCGATTCAGCTTTCAGTTTCCCGACGGTCAAAGCAAAAGCCGGAGGCTTCGCGATCACTTCCGAATTTTCATCGTCCACCGACCGAATCGGCTTGCCCAATCGCACAAAGCACCTCGAGTTCTGCTCGATTGCCCGTAATACGAGAATACAATGCGCGATCGAGCGTTGTGACGCTGCGGGTCGCGCCTGCATACGTCCAGCTTAAATTATTCGGCGGCGGCACCTGTTGCGGAATGCGCCGCTAGAATCGACTGCTGTTAGATCGACTGCTGTTAGATCGACTGCCGTTAGATCGACTAAAGCCAATCCGGCATTCGGTCGAACGCGATCAGTTGCTCGGCCGTAACGCGCGGCCGCACCAGCGCCCATTCGGCTTTGCGCACGAGCACCTCGGCGATGAGCGGGCGCGTGTTGTAGGTGCCGGCTTGCACCGCCCCATAGGCACCGGCGCTCATGACGGCGAGCAGGTCGCCGGGCCGCGGCGCAACGAGCGTGCGGTCGAGCGCGAGGAAGTCGCCGGATTCGCAGACCGGGCCGACCACGTCGGCAGTTATTCGCGCTGAGCCGGGCTTCGATTCCCGCACCGGGCGGATCTCGTGGTGCGCGTCATAGAGCGTCGGCCGGATCAGATCATTCATGCCCGCATCGACGATGACGAAGGTCTTGGCCTCGCCTTTCTTCAAATAAAGCACGCGCGTGATCAGGATGCCGGCGTTGCCGACGATCAAGCGGCCGGGCTCGAAGATGAGTTTGCATTTGAGCCCGACGGTGGCGCGCTTGACCAACGCCGCGTAGGCGTCCGGATCGGGCGGCGGCTCGTTGTCGTCGCGATACGGAATGCCGAGACCGCCGCCGAGATCGACATGCTCGATGCCGTGACCGTCGGCGCGCAGCGCGCGCACGAAGTCCGCCAGCAGCGCGAACGCGTCGCCGAACGGATCGAGCTCGACGATCTGGCTGCCGATATGCATGTCGACGCCGGCGACCCGCAGCCCGGGCAGTTTTGCGGCGCGCGCATAAACCTCGCGGGCGCGGCTGATCGGAATGCCGAATTTGTTCTCGGCCTTGCCGGTGGCGATCTTGGCGTGGGTGCGTGCGTCGATGTCGGGATTGACGCGCACCGCGATGCAGACGGTGCGATCCTTGGCGGCGGCGATCGAGGAGAGAAGTTCAAGCTCCGGCTCGGACTCGACGTTGACGCACAGAATGCCGGCATCGACGGCGAGCGCGAGTTCTTCCGCCGTCTTGCCGATGCCCGAGAACATGATCTTGTCCGGCGCGATGCCAGCACGCCGTGCGCGCAAAAGTTCGCCGCCCGAGACCACGTCGACGCCGGAGCCGAGCCGGCCCAAGGTGGCGATCACCGCCTGGTTGGAATTGGCTTTGACCGAATAGCAGATGAGCGCGTCGACATCGGCGAAGGCACCGGCGAACACGCGGTAATGGCGTTCGATGGTGGCGGTCGAATAGCAATAGAACGGCGTGCCGACGGTTTCGGCCAGCGCCGCAAGATCGACCTCTTCGGCGTGCAGCACGCCGGAGCGATAATCGAAATGATGCATGGCGCTGTTTAGCCTGCGCGCGCAGGCGGCGCCACAGTGCGGGCGCGGCCGCGGCCCGGCCTAGCGGATCAACGGGTCGAGGACAAAGCTCCTGGCCGCCGGCTGGGTCGGCGCCGGCAGGGCCTGGGCGGCCACGGCCGGACGCGCTTCCTGCGCGGTGCCGATCGGCGTCAACGGATCGAGATAGGTTCGCTGTGCCGGGACCGCGCTGGCGATTGGCGGCGCCGGAGGCAGTTCGCTGCTCGGCGGCGGATCGAGCGGGCCCTTACGGCCGCACGCGGCGAGCGCCAGCGGCACGACCAACGCGACCGCGACAGCGCACGGAATGCCTAGACGACGATGCGACAAATCCCTGCTCCCCGATCCCCGCGGCCCGTGCCCGCAAGCCCAGTAGGGCACAGCGACGCGGCGAGATTTTGGCCCTCAGCCCTTGCCGCCCGGTTTATGCCGCCCGGGCGAACCTTTGCCTGATTTTCCCTCGGATTCCAGCCGCTTGAGCCAGCGCTGGGCCTGCAGGCGCACGTTTTTGGGCGCCGTGCCGCCAAAACTCACCCGACTCGCCACCGATTTTTCCACCGAAAGCACGGCCAAAGCGGCCTGGGTGAGGCGCGGCTCGATGGCCTGCATGGCCGCAAGCGGCAGCCGGTCCAGGCCGACGCCGGCCTCGGCGGCCTTGGCGACGATTCGGCCGACCACATGATGGGCCTCGCGAAACGGCAGCTTCAGCTCGCGCACCAGCCAGTCGGCGAGATCGGTGGCGGTCGCAAAACCTTCGCCGGCGGCGGCGCGCATGCGGGCCACGTCGGGCTCGACGTCGCGCACCATGCCGGTCATGGCGGCGAGCGAAAGCGCCAGCGCTTCGAACGCGGCCATGGCGCCTTCTTTGTCCTCCTGCATGTCCTTCTGATAGGCGAGCGGCAGGCCCTTCATCACCGTGAGGAGTCCAAGCAGCGCGCCGACGATGCGGCCGGTTTTGGCGCGCACCAGCTCGGCGGCGTCCGGATTGCGCTTCTGCGGCATGATCGAGGAGCCGGTGGTGAAGCGGTCCGACAGCCGGATGAGACCGACCAGCGGCGACGACCAGATCACGATCTCCTCGGCAAAGCGCGACAGATGCGTCGCTGTAATCGCTGCGGCGGCGAGCGCCTCGAGCACGAAATCGCGGTCGGCGACGGCATCGAGCGAATTCGCCATCGGCCGGGCGAAGCCGAGTGCCTTGGCGGTCATGTCGCGGTCGAGCGGAAACGAGGTGCCGGCCAGCGCCGCAGCGCCGAGCGGGCTTTCGTTGAGCCGTGCCCGCGCATCGGCGAACCGGCCGCGGTCGCGCGCCGCCATCTCCACGTAGGCCAACAGATGATGACCGAACGTCACCGGCTGCGCGGTCTGCATATGGGTGAAGCCCGGCATCACGGTCGCGGCGTGCTGCAGCGCGCGTTCCGCCAGCGCCCGCTGATAGGCGGCGAGCGCGCCCTCGATGGCGTCGACTGCATCGCGCACCCACAGCCGGAAATCGGTGGCGACCTGGTCGTTGCGCGAGCGCGCGGTATGCAGGCGCCCGGCCGCCGGCCCGATCAGCTCGGCGAGCCGGCTCTCCACATTCATGTGGATGTCCTCGAGCGCCCGCTGGAACGCGAACTTGCCGGCCTCGATCTCTGACAGGATCGTGTCTAGACCGTGAGCGATCTTCTTTGCATCTTGCGCCGTGATGATGCCGCTTTTGGCCAGCATCGCCGCATGCGCCTTGCTGGCGGCGATGTCCTGGCGGTAAAGCTTGCGATCGATGTCGATCGAGGCGTTGATCTCCTCCATCAGCGGATCGGGCTTTTGGCCGAAGCGTCCGCCCCACATTGTGTTGGCCATGGTGTTGCGTCCGCCCGAAGTTCCGCCAAACCTGTCAGCCACCAGCCTATTAGTCGCCGATGAGTGAACAAAAACAACAATCCGAACAGCCGCGCCGCTTCGTAAACCGCCGCCGCTGGCTCGGCGCCGCGGCCGCAATCGCGGTTTTGGCCATTCTCGCTGGGGTATACGGGATCGGGCATCTGCGAAGCAATCCGGATGCTGCGGCCTGCCGTGAGGCGGTCGCCACCGCGGGCCGGATCGCGCCGCTTGCCACCGGCCAGGTCGCCGCACTGGCGGTGGCGCGGAGCGCGTTCCGGGTGCCCGAGCTAGCCTTCAAGGACGATGCCGGCCAGGTACGCACGCTCGCGGACTGGCGTGGCCGGACCGTGCTGCTCAACCTCTGGGCCACCTGGTGCGTGCCCTGCCGCAAGGAGATGCCGGCGCTCGATGCGTTGCAGGCCAAGCTCGGCAGCGACAAATTCCAGGTCGTCGCCGTCAACATCGACACCCGCGACCCGCAGAAGCCGCGCGCTTTTTTGAAAAAGGTCGGCGTCAGCCACCTCGCCTATTTCACCGACGACAGCGCCCAGGTGTTCGAGACGCTCAAAGAGGCCGGCAAAGCGTTCGGGATGCCGACCACGCTGATCGTCGGGCCCAACGGCTGCGAGATCGGCAACATGGCCGGCCCCGCCGAATGGGCGAGCGACGACGGCGTGAAGCTGGTGAGCGCGGCGATTAAGAACGTTCAGTAGCCCCGGCACAAAGGGTAAGCTTGCTCACTGACCCCGGATCGCGCGCGATCCGACCGCAAGACATCAGTGGGAGGGCCGCCGTGCGGATTGATCGACGAATAGCCTTGCTTGGGCTCGGCGCCGCAGCCACGCTCGGCCTGCGCGGCGCGCGCGCGCAAATATATCCGGCGCGGCCGGTGCGCATCATCGTGCCGGCGACGCCGGGCGGGCCGTACGATCTCATTCCGCGCTTCGTCGCCGATTATGTCGGCCGCACCCATGGCTGGACCGTCGCGGTGGAGGATCGGCCCGGCGCGAGCGGCATCGTCGGCATCGTCGCCGCCAAGCAGGCGCCGCCGGACGGCTACACGCTTGCGGTGACCAACTCGGCCACGCACGGCTCCGAGCCGGCGTTCAATCAGCGGCTACCTTATAATCCGTACACCGATCTCGTGCCGATCGTGCTGTTCGCCCAGGGCGCGCTGGTGTTGCTGGTCGGCAAGCGCATGCAGGTCAATTCGCTTCCCGACCTGCTGGCGCTCATCCGGGCGCGGCCGGGCGCGCTGAAATTCTCCAGCGCCGGCTATGTGACGCAGCAGCATCTCGCGTCGGCGATGATCCTGCAGCGCGCCGGGTTTTCGCAGGACGCCTGCATCCATGTGCCGTATCACGGCCTGGTCGAAGCCGTGCGCGCGCTCCTTGCCGGCGAAGTCGACTTCATGATCGTCTCGACCGGCTCGGTGCGCGGCTATCTGGACAGCGGCGACTTGCGCGCGCTCGCCATCACGTCGCCGACGCGCTCCACGCACCTGCCGAACGTGCCGACCTTCGCCGAGCTCGGCTATCCGGGCTATCAGATCATCGCCTGGTGCGGCCTCGCCGCACCAGCCGGCACGCCGGCGCCGATCGTCGAAAGCTGGAACGCGGCCGCCAACGAGGCGCTGAAGAACGACGACGTCCGCGCCCGCATCGACAAGCTCGACTACGACGTACGCGGCGGCTCGGCAGCCGATTTCGCCGCGTTCTTCCGGCACGACATCGAGACCTACAAGCAGCTCGCCGCCGCGACGGGATTGAAGGAAGAGTAGCGCGCTCTCTTAGGCGCTGACGTTCAAGTTCGTTCCGATGCCGGCCGCCACGTTGGCGAGCGAATTGAAATTCTGCTGCGCGGCATCGATCAACTTGGCCACGGACGATGCCTGGTCGGCGTTCATGCGCTCAAAGCGCGCCGCGAATGCCAACTGCATCATGCCGGTCTGGGCGCCGAGGAAGGCGCTGATCAGGCTCGTGTCCATAAGCCGACACTAAGGATCGGGAAGCTAAATAATCCATGAAGCGCCATTGACAACGCCGCCCCGCATATTATACTTAACCATATGGTTAAGTATTCGGAGGCCGCACTCGACCGCACGTTCGCCGCGCTGTCCGATCCGACGCGCCGCGCGCTGGTGATGCGGCTCGCCGAACGGCCGGATCTGTCGGTCAGCGAATTGGCCGCGCCGTTTGCGGTGTCGCTGCCGGCGATCATGAAGCATCTCGACGTGCTGGCGCAGGCCGGCCTGGTGGCGCGCGCAAAAACCGGCCGCGTCGTCGCCTGCCGGCTCAAGGCCGAGCCGATGCGCGACGCGTTCGAGTGGCTCAATCGCTACGAAAAGTTCTGGTCCGAGCGGCTCAACAGCCTCGCGGCTTTTTTGGAGGAGGAAGAGGAATCATGGCCACCCAAACCGCAACCAAACCCAGCCTCACCATCAAGCGCCACCTCAAAGCGCCGCCTGCCAAGGTCTTCGCGGCCTGGACCGACCCGGAAAAAGTGAAACGCTGGATGGGCCCTGGCGAGGTCAAGGTGCTGGCGGTCGAATGCGAGCCGCGCGCCGGCGGCCGCTATCGCTGGCTGATGCAGGCGCCGAGCGGCGAACAGCATGACGTCAGCGGAACCTATCGCGAGTTCGTGCCGGACCGGAAACTGGTTTTCACCTGGGCCTGGAAGACCATGCCGGAGCGCGAGTCGCTGGTCACGGTCGATCTCAAGCCCGACGGCGACGGCACCATGCTCACGCTCACTCACGAGCAGTTCTTCGACGACGAGGCGCGCGACCGCCACCGCCAGGGCTGGGAAGGCGCCATGGACAAGCTGGCGAGCTTCGTCGGCTGAGTTGCATCTCCGATGTGGCCCGGATTGAGCGAAGCGAAATCCGGGAAGGACATCGTGACTTTTATCGCCGCTCCCGGATTTCGCTTCGCTCAATCCGGGCTACGGAAAAGGAACAGCTCATGCAGCCGCACCCGATCGTGTCGCACGACGAATGGATCGCCGCGCGCAAGACATATCTCGCGGAGGAGAAAGCCTTCACCCATGCCCGCGATACGCTCGCCCGCAAGCGGCGCGCGCTGCCATGGGAGCGCGTCGACAAGCGTTACGTGTTCGACGGGCCGAACGGCAAGGAAACTCTGGCCGATCTGTTCGGCGGCAAGAGCCAGCTTATCGTCTATCACTTTATGCTTGGGCCCGGCTGGGAGGCCGGTTGCCCGAGTTGCTCGTATCTGGCCGACCATTTCGATGGCGCCGTCGTGCATCTCGCCCAGCGCGACGTGTCATTCGTCGTGGTGTCGCGTGCGCCGCTGGCCGAAATCGAAACGTTCAAGAAGCGGATGGGCTGGCGCTTCAAATGGGTGTCGTCGTTCGGTAGCGATTTCAATGCCGATTATCAGGTCTCCTTTACGCCGGAAGAAAAGGCCGGCGGCAAGGTGCTGTATAATTATGAGATCATCGAAAACTTTCCGAGCGAGGAGCGCCCCGGCGCCAGCGTGTTCTGCAAGAGCGACGCCGGCGAGGTGTTTCACACCTATTCGACCTACGGCCGCGGCCTCGATATCCTGATCGGCACCTACAATTTCCTCGATCTCGCCCCAAAGGGGCGCGATGAAGGCGGCCTCGCCTGGTCGATGGCCTGGGTGCGGCACCACGACCGCTACGACAACGCCGCGGTCGATCCGAAGGCGCAATATCGCGAGCCGAAGACCTCGGCTTCGTGCTGCGATTAAATCGAGGCGATTTCTTTCACACCAAACGCTGGAGGCTATCATGAAGCTCTATGGTTTTCCGCCGTCGCCGAATACCTGGAAAGTCCGCGCTGCCGCGGGCCACATCGGCGTGCCGCTCGATCTCGAGTTCGTCGACCTCACCAAGGGTGCGCAGCGCGCGCCGGCCTATCTGGCGATCAATCCGACCGGCCGGACGCCGACCCTGGTCGACGGCGACTTCACGCTGTGGGAATCCAACGCCATCCTGCAGTACATCGGCGGCAAGACCGCCAACACGCTATGGCCCGACGATGTGCGCAAGCGCGCCGACATCACCCGATGGATGTGCTGGCAGCTCGCCCATTTCGGCAGCGATGCCTGCGCGCCGCTGACCTTCCAGCATCTGGTCAAGAAGATCTTGAATCTCGGGCCGCCCGATGCCGCCGTGGTCGCCGCGGCGCTTGAAGCCTTCAATCGCGACGCCGGCGTGCTCGAAGGCCACCTGGGCAAACAAAAATATCTGGTCGGCAACGACTTGACGCTCGCCGATTTCGCGGTGGCCGCCAACCTCTGCTACGCGGCTCAGGCGGAGATGCCGCTCGCCCGCTACCCGCATGTTGCGGCGTGGTTCGAGCGCGTGTCGTCGCTGCCGGCATGGCGCAAAGCCGCGCCGGAAATGCGCGCGGCGGCGTAGCCGGCCCATCGCGCATCCCTGTTCCCTTCATCGCGGCGGCCCGCTAAGGTCCGGGCCGCCATGGTGGTCGCAACACAACACGCGCTGAGCGGGCGCGCGGGGGAGCCGCGTGCGTTTTCGGGCGGTATCGCGCCGCTCGCCGACGGCCGGCTTTACGCGCTGCAGAATCCGTTTCCGCTCGACGGCCGCGTGAGCTCGTATCCGGGCAGCGCGCGCGGCTTTGCGGTGGCGAACAGCTACCTGCTCACCGAGCCGGACGCCGCCATGCTGATCGACACCGGCTTCGGCAAGGACGAGGCGGTGATCCGCGGCCAGATCGAAGCGCTGGTGGCGCCCGGCGTGCCGCTGTCGCTGTTTCCGCTGCGGCTGAACGAGTTCATGTCGATCAACAACGTCGAGAGCTTTGCGTCGCATTTCAACGTCCAGACCTGCTACACCAGCAACATCGACGCGGCGTTGTGGTTCGATTTCGGCGCCAAGACCGACGGCCGCGATGTGCTGAAATCCATGAACGTCACCGCGGTGACGCGCGCCGATACCATCGCGCTCGGCGGCGCGCGCCGCGCCATCGAGGTGATGCAGGCGCCACTCCGGCTCATCGCCACGCGCTGGCTCTACGACCGCGCCACCCGCACCCTGTTCTCCTCCGACATGTTCACCCACGTGTGGCGCGAGACCGCGACGGGGCCCTGGATCGTCACCGAGGCCGACAACGACCCGACGTCGCTTTCCGACGTGCGTTCGTTCATGCTCAACACGCGCTATTGGTGGCTCGAAGGCGCGCCGACCGACACCATCCGCCGCGGCATCGCCAAGGTGTTCGACACCTACGACGTCGAGACCATCGCGCCCGGCTATGGCTGCATCCTGCGCGGTCGCGCCGTGGTCGAGCGGCACTACCGCATGCTCGACGAGTTCTTGAGGGCCTGCGACAAGAGCGTGGCGGTGTCGCGTTACGTGTCGCGCGACGAGGAGCGGTGATGACCAACAAAATGCCCCGCGAGATCGCGCCCGGCGTGTTCTGGATCGGCGACTGCCTGGCGCAGCGCCATAAGGGCAAGGTCTATCACGGCTACAACGCGGCGTTCCTGGTGTCCGGCAATGAAGCGTCGTGCCTGGTCGAGACCGGGCACCCGAAGGACTTTCCGGTCATCGAGCGGCATCTGAACGAGCTGTTCGCCCGCGGCGTGGCGCCGCTCAAATATCTGTTCGTCACCCATCAGGAAACGCCGCATTGCGGCGGGCTTGGCCGCATCCTGAAAACATTTCCGGATTCGCTGCTGTGCGGCGACGTCAGCGACTATCACCTCGCCTTTCCGCAATACGAGCACCGCATGCGCTGGATGAACGAGGGCGACGAGATCGACCTTGGCGGCCGCAGCTTGATGGCGGTCGAGCCGGTGATCCGCGACCTGCGCACCACCTGGTGGGGATTCGATACGGGCGAGCGCGTGCTGTTTCCGGGCGACGGCTTTGCTTACAGCCACTATCACGAGGACGGCCATTGCGGGCTCATTGCCGAGGAAGCCGTCTCGCTCGACCTGCCCGACGTGTCGTCGACCTTCGCCGACCTGGCGCTGTTCTGGACCAAGTTCGCCGACATGAACGTCTATTGCGATCGCCTCGACCAGCTCATTGCACGGCTCGGCGTCAAGACCATTGCGCCAACCCACGGCCTGCCGATCACCGACGTCAAGGCCACGGTGCCGAAGGTGCAGGAAGGGCTGAAAGCCGCGGCGCTGATGCCGGAGACGGGGACCAACGAGAAGGTGGCCGCCCCCGCAGCTTGAGGAGTAGGCCTTTATGGCGCCTTCGCCGGGAACGGCTCGGTGTAAAATTCGCCATCGCGGCCGAAATACATCGCTTTCCGTCCGCCGATGAAAACCTCATAGTGCGAGCAGCCTGCGCCCATGATGCGGCGCAGGAATGCGTCGTAGCCGATCTCGCCGCGCTGAATCGCTTTGACGGACGCGGCGATGGCCGCGCCATCGAATGCCGGCGCAATCGCCGGACCATCGCGCAGCGGCAGCGCCTCGTCATAAGCGTCGCCGCCCGAGCCGTAATAGGTGTTGCGCAGCTTTATCAGATCGGCGTTGTAGGCCGTGACGCCAGCGCCGACGAGGCGTTGCAGGACCTGCGGAAACGGCGTGTCGGCGAAGCTCAGCTTCATGCATTCGACAATGGTGTCGGTGTTCATGGGCGGCACTACTAGGTTTGCGAGGGAACCGGATCGATTTCGGCGAGCGCCTCGAGCAGCCGGCGCAGCCCACGTTGCAGCGCAACGATTTCAGAAGGCGGCAGCTTGCGGGCGAGCCGGGCGTGATAGCCGCTTGCCGCCCTGCTGAGCCGGTCGAGCGCGGCGCGCCCGCGCCCGGTCAGCACCAGGTGCGGCGAGGTGCGGTGGTCGGGATTGTCCTGGTATTCCGCCAAGGCCTCGGCAACCAATAGATCGGCGATGCGCTGGACGTTCTGCCGGGTCACGCCGAGCACGCGTGCGATCCGTGCCACGGTATGGGGCTGCGCCGAGGCCGCGCTCATCACCTGCCAGCGCGCCTGGGTCTGGCCCACGGTCCGGGCGATCGCCTCACCGTATTCGCGCATGCGCCCGGCGAGCTCGTAAATGTCCGCCACGACGATGGGGACAAGCGATTGCGGTTTGGCCGTTGCGACATTCATGGTGTCATGATGTCATCTTGACAGTATATTGTCAATTTGCACATGGCGGCTTGCCGGGCCTTCGCCTTGGCCGGGCGTCAAACCGTGGTAAGGTTTCGGGCAGCACGGCAGGGCAACCATGAAACAGCTCAGAATCGGCGACGTCACCATCATCAGCATCATCGAGCGCGACGGACCGTGGCGGAAGCCGGAGGACATGTTTCCGGCCTACGATCCGGCGATCGGCAAGCGCCATCTCGCCGCGCTCGATGCGGAAGTGTTCGATCCGGCATCGGGCAAGATGGTCATCACCTATCAGACCTTCGTGGTGCGCACGCCCAAGCACACCGTGCTGATCGACACCTGCACGGGCGAGGACAAGGGCTATCCGGCGCCGATGGATTTTCCCAAGAAGCCGTGGCTCGACGGCTTTGCCGCCGCCGGCCTGCGCTTTGAAGACATCGATTACGTGTTCTGCACCCACCTGCACATCGATCACACCGGCTGGAACACGATGCTGCGCGACGGCCGCTGGGTGCCGACCTTCCCCAAGGCGAAGTACATCTTCCATAAGCGCGAATATGCCGCCTGGGAGGAGGAGGCGAAGCGCGGCGGCAACCGGCCGGGCGGCGGCGGCAACGTGTGGCCCTATAATTGCGAGCCGGTGGTTATGGCCGGCCAGGCGCTTTTGGTCGACGACGATTACGCGCTCGACGACACGTTCTGGCTGACGCCGACGCCCGGCCACTCGCCCTGCCATTGCTGCGTCAACATCCGCTCGCGCGGCCAGCACGCGATTGTGGTCGGCGACCTCATGCATCACGCCCTGCAGGTGCGCGAGCCGGACTGGTCGACGGTGTTCGACTGGGACCAGGCCGAGGCAGCGCGGTCGCGGCGCAAATTGCTCGGCGAAGTTGCCGGCACCGGCCGCTACGTGCTGCCGATCCATTTTCCACACCCGACCACCGGCCTGATCGAGGCCGACGGCGAACGATTTCACTACAGGTTCGTACGCTGACGCATTATCCCACACGCAGACTTGTCATCGCGGCAAAGCCATACGATGATCGCGCCGGGTCAAGCATGGGGGTGCGATCATGACATCTGCAAAATCGACTCTGGCTGTCGTCTGCCTGGCCGCGGCCGCCCTGTGGGGCGGCGCCGCGGGCGCGCAGGCGCAGACGTTCAAGTTCGAGGTGTGCAATCACAGCGGCCGCACCGCGTCGGTCGCGGTCGCAGCGCATTTGTCGCCGAGCGACAATCGCTGGCAGGCCCAGGGCTGGTGGGAGATCAAAGCCGGGAAGTGCTCGACCATCGGCAGCTTCCCGCAGGGCTGGTTCTACTATTACGCCAAATCGAACGGCCGCGACTGGGCCGGCAGCGGCAAGGACAAATCGAACACCTGCGTGCGCAGCGTCAAGTTCAAGCGCTTCGATCCGGAAGGCTATAAATGCTCCGGCGACGAGAAGCTGGTGGCGTTCAACGGCAAGAAGATCGAGAGCGACGAGCCGTTCACCTGGACGCTGGATTGAGCACGCGTAAGATGGGTTGAGCTCATGCGAAACCCATCATCAACTTCGATGCCGCATGATGGGTTTCGCTTCGCTCAACCCATCCTACAAGATCAACTACAGGATCACCGCGTCGGCACCGGCTTCTCGCCGCGATAGTCGTAGAAGCCGCGCTGGGTCTTGCGGCCGAGCCAGCCGGCTTCGACGTATTTCACCAACAGCGGGCACGGCCGGTACTTCGAGTCGGCTAAGCCCTCGTGCAGCACCTGCATGACCGACAGGCAGGTGTCGAGGCCGATGAAGTCGGCGAGCTCGAGCGGGCCCATCGGATGGTGGGCGCCGAGCCGCATCGCGGTGTCGATCGCCTCGACGTTGCCGACGCCTTCGTAGAGCGTGTAGATCGCCTCGTTGATCATCGGCAAAAGAATGCGGTTGACGATGAAGGCGGGAAAATCCTCCGACACCGCGATCTGCTTGCCGAGCTTGCCGATGAATTGTTTGGTCGCCTCGAACGTGCCGTCGTCGGTGGCGATGCCGCGGATCACCTCGACCAGCTCCATCAGCGGCACCGGATTCATGAAGTGAATGCCGATGAAGCGCTCCGGGCGGTCGGTGGCGGCGGCAAGCCGCGTGATCGAGATCGACGAGGTGTTGGTGCCGACGATGGTCTCGGGGCGGAGCGCCGGGCACAGCGCGCCGAAGATCCGGCGCTTGACGTCTTCCTTCTCGGTCGCCGCCTCGATCACCAGGTCGCAGTCGCCGAGCTCGTCGAGCGTATTGGCCGGCGTGATGCGCTTCATCGCCGCCTGGCGCTGCTCTTCGCTGATGCGCTGACGGCTGACCTGGCGCGCCAGGTTGCCGCTGATGGTGGCGAGGCCCTCGGAGATGCGTTCGGCGGCGATGTCGTTGAGCAGAACGTTGAGACCGGCAAGCGCGCAGACATGGGCTATGCCGCCGCCCATCTGCCCGGCGCCGACCACGCCCACCTTGCGAATGACGTGCGGTGTCTCGCTGGCTCGCGCGGAACGTGCCACCGGCCGCTCCTTCACCTCGTTCATGGTCCTAGCCTCTTATACGACAATTCGCTGCCCGGTTCGATGCACGATCAGCCGCGCGCTTTGTCGAGTTCGGCGGCGAGCTCCGGCAGCGCCTGGTAGAGATCGGCGACCAGGCCGTAATCGGCGACCTGGAAGATCGGCGCCTCTTCGTCCTTGTTGATGGCGACGATCACCTTGGAATCCTTCATACCGGCCAGATGCTGAATGGCGCCTGAAATGCCGACCGCGATGTACAGATCGGGCGCCACCACCTTGCCGGTCTGGCCGACCTGCCAGTCGTTCGGCGCGTAGCCGGCGTCGACCGCGGCGCGCGAGGCGCCGACCGCTGCGCCGAGCTTATCGGCCACCGGCTCTATATATTTGGTGAAGTTGTCGCGGCTTTGCATCGCCCGGCCGCCCGAAATGATGATCTTGGCCGAGGTCAGCTCCGGCCGCTCGGACTTCGACAGCTCCTCGCCGGCGAACTCGGAAACGCCCGGATCGGCCGCTGTTGCCGCGTTTTCGACCGGCGCCGCAGCGCCGCCCTCGCCGGTCGGCTGGAAGGCCGCGGTGCGCACGGTGATCACTTTTTTTGGATCGCGCGAGCGCACGGTCTGGATGGCGTTGCCGGCATAGATCGGCCGCTCGAAGGTGTCGGGCGCGTCGACCTTGATGATGTCGGAAATCTGCATGACGTCGAGCAGCGCCGCGACGCGCGGCATGAAGTTCTTGCCCGAGGTGGTGGCCGGCGCGACGAGGCTCTCGTAGGGGCCGGCGAGCGCCACGATCAGCGCCGCAATCGGCTCGGCCAGCATGTGCGCGTAGGCGGATGCGTCGGCGAGCAGCACCTTCGCGACGCCGTCGAGCTTGGCGGCGGCATCGGCGACCGCCTTGCAGCCTTGCCCGGCGACCAGGATGTGCACGTCGGCGCCGATCGCCTTGGCGGCCGTCAAAGCCTTGTTGGTCGCATCCTTGAGCGATGTGTTGTCGTGCTCGGCGATCAGGAGGGTGGGCATATGTTCTATTCGCTTCCGCCATCCGCTCGTCCCCGCGAAGGCGGGGACCCAGCCTGGATTCCCGCTTTCGCGGGAATGAGCGGCTCTGGTGAGCGTCCCAATTTCATCAGATCGCCCCGGCCTCGTTCTTCAGCTTGCCGACGAGCTCGGCGACGCTTCCGACCTTGACGCCGGCCTTGCGTGCCGGCGGTTCGGCGGTCTTCACCGCTTCCAGCCGCGGTGCGATGTCGACGCCGTAATCGGCGGCGGTCTTGTCGTCGATCGGCTTTTTCTTGGCCTTCATGATATTCGGCAGCGAGGCGTAGCGCGGCTCGTTCAGCCGCAGGTCGGTGGTGACGATCGCCGGCATTTTCAGCTTCACGGTCTGCAGTCCGCCGTCGACTTCGCGGGTCACCGTGAGCGCATCGCCGTCGAGCGCGACCTTGGAGGCGAAGGTGCCTTGCGGCCAGCCGAGCAGCGCCGCCAGCATCTGGCCGGTCTGGTTGCAGTCGTCGTCGATCGCCTGCTTGCCCATGATGACGAGGCCGGGCTGTTCGGCCTCCGCAATGGCCTTGAGGATTTTCGCCACCGCGAGCGGTTCCACCGGACCGTCGGCCTTGACCAGGATGCCGCGGTCGGCCCCCATGGCGAGCGCGGTGCGGATGGTTTCGGCGGCCTGCTGCGGACCGATCGAGACGGCGATGATCTCGGTCGCCTTGCCGGCCTCCTTGAGGCGGAGCGCCTCCTCGACGGCGATCTCGTCGAACGGGTTCATCGACATTTTGACATTGCCGAGCTCGACGCCCGAGCCGTCCGCCTTGACGCGGATCTTCACGTCCTTGTCGATGGCCCGTTTCACGGGCACCAGGATTTTCATTGCCGTTGGCCTGGCGTGGTTTCGTTACGATCGGCCGGCGCTTGGCAGCGCCTATGCTGCGGTGCGGGAACCTACTGGCCGCAACGGCAACGAGTCAACGCGGGCCTCACAGCGGGTCGAAGTGGCCGGCGACGATCGCGGGCTCCGAGTGCTCGCAATCGAACAGTTTGACGCCGGCCGGACGCAGCCAAATGAACAGCCCGGCGCCGGCGATGAGACCGCCGACATGCGCCCAATAGGCGACGCCGTCCGCCGCCCGGCTCGACACTTCGACCACCTGCCAGATCGCCCAGGTCCCGATCACCCAGTAGGCGCGGATGCGCAGCGGTATGAGGCCGAGCAGGCACGTCACCTTGGCGCACGGCCGGAACAACAGATAGGCGGCAATGACGCCGGCGACCGCGCCCGAGGCGCCGATCAGCTCGGTGGTCGAGGCCGGATCGTTGAGCACGAACGCCAAGTTCCCGCAGAGGCCGCACGCCAGATAGAAGCCGAGAAAGCGCCAGTGCCCCAGCACCTCCTCGACGTCGTCGCCGAACACGAACAGGAACAGCATATTGCCGAACACGTGCATGAAATTGGCGTGCAGGAACATAGAGGTGATGAGCGTGAGCGGCGGCCATAACGCGCCCGGCAAGCCGCCGCCGGTGAGCGCCGCCGGAATGAGCCCGGCGAAGCGGTCGGCCTGGTCGATCGATCCGGTGGCAACCTGAACGAGGAACACCGCCAGGTTAATCGCAACCAGGGCCCACATGACGTAGGGTGGCGACGGCCATTTGAGCGGGTTGTGGTCCCAGAGCGGCGTGAAAACCATCGTTTGCCCCCAACGAACGTTCGACGATTGCGGTCGCGTTCAGCGATTGCGACCTGGACTCCAAAGCACATCGCCGGCGCCTTGACCATTGGCATGGCGCGCGGCGACAAAAAGAAAGTCGGAGAGCCGGTTGACGTATTTCAAAAGTTCCGGCGTCACGCTCTCGCCCGGGCGGTCGCCAAGCTCGGCAATGAGCCGTTCGCCGCGCCGGCAGATGGTGCGGGCGAGGTGCAGATAGGCCGACGCCGCACTGCCCCCCGGCAGCACGAACGAACGCAGCGGCGCAAGTTCCCCATTGAGCCGGTCGATCTCGCTCTCGAGCCACGTCACCTGGTTTTCGGTCACGGTCAGGCGGGCGCCGTCCGGCCCCTTGCCCTTGCCGGGCATGGTCAGGTCGGCGCCGGCGTCGAACAGGTCGTTCTGGATGCGCGACAGCGCGGCATCGAGCGCGGCGTCGCCCGCGGTGTGCAGGCGGGCGATGCCGAGCGCGGCGTTGAGCTCGTCGAGCGTGCCGTAGGCGGCGACCCTCAGGTCGTATTTCTTGCGCCGCTCGCCGGTGCCGAGCGCCGTGGTGCCGTCGTCGCCGGTGCGGGTGTAGATCTTGTTGAGGACGACCACCGCAGCACCGCGCTACTTCGACATGATCCACACGGTGAACATGATGATGACGATGGCGATGAACTGCAAAAGCACGCGCAGCCGCATCAGCTTCTGCGAGGTGTTGCCCGACCCGCCCCGCATCATGTTGACGAGGCCGAGCAGGAGCACGCAGGCGACCGCGCCGATGGCGACCGGGACCGCATAGTGCGAGAAGAAATTGACCATGGCGCGCACTGTAGCCCGGATTTCGCGCAAAGCGAAATCCGGGGCGGCCAAACGGCGCGCCGTGCCGGATTGCGCTCCGCGCAATCCCGGCTACAACGGAGCCGCACCGGAAAGAAGGCCGAGCAATGATCGTCGATTTTCAGCACCATTTCACCCCGCGCGAGCTGATCAAGGAGGACCCGGGCGACCGCCTGATCCTGCATTACGACGCGCTCGGCGCGCCGAGCTACACGGTGCACAAGCTGCTTTACGATCTCGACGAGCACGTCCGCATGATGGACGTGGCCGGCATCGACGCCGCCTGGCTCACCAGCGCCGCCGGCATGTGCGCCGATCTCGACACCTCACGCTTCGTCAACGACGCCGCCAAGAAGGCCGAGCGCGACTATCCGGGCCGCTTCATCGGGGCCGCGCACGCCCATCCGCTGGGCGGCGCCGCCGCCTTCAAGGAGCTCAATCGCTGCCGCCACGAGCTCGGCTTCCAGGGCGTCACCATCACCTCGGAATTCGACGGCAAGTGGATCGACGATCCGGCCTTGGAGCCATTCTGGAACGAGGTCGAGAAACTCGGCCTGTTCGTGTTCGTGCATCCGGCGCTCAAGCTCAACCAGGCGCAAGCGTTTGACGCCTACGACACCGCGCGCGGGGTCGGCCGCGAGTTCTCGCTGATCATGGCCACCATCCGCCTGGTCAATTGCGGCCTGTTCGACCGCCATCCGGGGCTGACCGTGCACATGGCGCATCTGTCCGGCGGCATCGCCGGCATGCTGGCCCGCATCCGCTCGTTCCAGGACAAGGAGTTTTGGGGCACCGCCGGCAATGCCCGCCACGGCGTCAAGGCCAAGCACGATTTCGATCATTACATCCGCAACAATCTGGTGTTCGACACCGCGGGCTTTGCCGGCGGCATCGGCGCGGTGAAAGCGGGGCTATGCGAAATCCCGGCGTCGCGCATCGTATTCGCCACCGACTATCCGCAGGAAATCCGCAAGCGCGAGATCGTGCGCGACTTCGTCCGCGAGATCCGCAGCCTCGGCGCCGACGGCGAGCGCATCCTGTCCGGCAATGTCGGGCTCCTGCTCAAGGAACCGTCGGCGGCGGAGCGGAGGAAGGTCGAAGAGCGGATGCTGTGACGCGAAAACAACGTTGCACCAAACCGCTCCGCGGTAAGATGTGCACGGCGAGCGAGGCGGCATGCGGCGCAGGTAGTCGCTAGCGCGACTTGACATCTTGACCGAACACGATCCGATGTCCGTCAGGCGTGCCGACCACGATTTCGCGCATGCGGTAGGACGTATCCTTCGGCGGTTGAAGGATGATTGCTTCGCTGGCCAAGAACTCGGAATGGAGCTTATCGACATCCTCCGCGTCAAGATAAGCAAACCAACTGTGTGGCCCGATCTGGACTGCCGGTGTTACATCCGGGCATTTGCCAAGCATGATGCGAACTCCGTCTCGCTGCACCAAACGCCAGTCTGAAGCCTCGGACCATGCCAGCGTGAAGCCAAGTCGCTGGCAAAAGTAGCGCGCGCTCCGGTCGATATCATTTACTGCGAGTACATGCGCCCAGGGCGCGATCTTCGTGCGAGCCTCTACGCCGGTTTTTTGAGCCATGGTCCAACCTCAGGATATGTAATCTGACAGGAGAGCGTGGGGAGCGTTCAGCTCTTGACGAACATCCATCGGCGCAACGGCTTGACAAACCACCCTTCGAAACGCGTGGCAGCCGTTGCGATCGACGGCCTGCTCTGATCGCAAGCGCGCACTCGCTGCGTCATTGCGAGCGAAGCGAAGCAATCCAGAGCGGGTGCACTGAATCTGGATTGCTTCGTCGCCCCTTCGGGGCTCCCCGCAATGACGATGTGTCTTAATTCGTCCCATCCAGCAGCCGCCGCGCGATCACCTGGGCCTGAATCTCGGCTGCGCCTTCGAAGATGTTGAGGATGCGGGCGTCGCAGAGCAGGCGCGAGGCGGGGAATTCGAGCGCGAAGCCGTTGCCGCCGTGAATTTGCACGCCATTGTCGGCGGCGGCCCAGGCGACGCGTGCGGCAAGGAGCTTGGCCATGCCGGCTTCCAGATCGCAGCGCCGTCCGGAATCCTTCTGCCGCGCGGCGTGATAGGTGAGCTGGCGCGCGATCATGATCTCGACCGCCATCATGGCGAGCTTGTCGGCGACGCGCGGGAAATCGGCGATCGGCTTGCCGAACTGGCGGCGCGTCGTCGCATAGGCGAGACCCTGGTCGAGCGCGGCCTGCGCCACGCCAACGGCGCGCGCCGCAGTCTGGATGCGCGCCGATTCGAACGTCGCCATCAATTGCTTGAAGCCGAGCCCTTCGACGCCGCCGAGCAGATTCTCGGCCTTCACGGTGAAGCCGTCGAAGGCGATCTCGTATTCCTTCATGCCGCGGTAGCCGAGCACTTCGATCTCGGTGCCTGACATGCCGGCTACCGGAAACGGGTCCGCGTCGCTGCCGCGCGGCTTTTCGGCGAGGAACATGGAGAGGCCGCGATAGCCGGTTTCGGCGGAATTAGTGCGCACCAACAGCGTCATCAGATCCGCGCGCACCGGATGGGTGATCCAGGTCTTGTTGCCGTGAATGCGGTAACTGTCGCCGTGGCGCACGGCGCGCGTCTTCAGCGCGGCGAGATCGGAGCCGGTATCGGGTTCGGTGAACACCGCCGTGGGCAGCACCTCGCCGGACGCGATCTTCGGCAGCCACTTGCGCTTCTGCTCCAGGGTGCCGCTGCCGAGTATGAGCTCGGCGGCGATTTCGGAGCGCGTACCGAGACTGCCGACGCCGATGTAGCCGCGCGACAATTCCTCGGAGACGACGCACATCGACTCCTTGCCGAGCCCCATGCCGCCGAAATCCTCGGGGATGGTGAGGCTGAACACGCCGAGCTCCGCCATCTGCGCGATGACGTCGAGCGGGATGTATTCGTTGCGCAAATGCCATTGCTGGGCGTGCGGCGCGATCCGGTCGTCGGCGAACCGGCGCATCTCGTCGCGGATGGTGTCGAGCGTCTCGCCGAGACCGCAGGAGCCGACGACGATGTCGTGGTTTCCCCGCATCAGCTCGGCGAGCCGGGCGCGGCGCACCGCGGTGTTGCCGTTGGCGATGAGGTGCTCCGCCGCGGCCGGCAGGCGGGCCGCTATGGCGGCCGGCGACAGTCCGAGATCGGACAGGCGCACCATCTCGCCCTGGCTCATGGGAATGCCGCCGAGGATTTGCGCCAGATATTCGCCGACACCGATGCGGACCAGGAGTTCCTCGGTCTCGCCGAGATGGCCCGCTTCGGCGAGGCGCTGCGCATAAGCGCCAAGCTGGCGGATGGCCTCCACATAAGTGGCGAGCCAGGCGAGCCCATGGGTGGCGCGCTGCTCGCGATCGAAGGCAGCCGCGATCGGCCGGTCGCCGACCGTCACCCGCTCCGTCACGGCACGGCGCGCGTCGTCGAGCAGCGCTTCGGCGGCCGTAACGCCTTGGCCAATGGCCGCAATCAGCTCGTGGCCCGCGGACACGGGGGGCGCGGCAAGCGGCATGACGTGCTCCATCGAGCGTGACACTGGGCTGAACCGGGGCGGACGCGGACCATAGGCGTGCAGTGCACAAAAGCCAACGCAGGCCGGCGGAGCAGCGGCGATTCTTGGCAACTTTCTTGGCAAATCTTAACCATTTTCCGCTTTGCTCGATCCGACTGCCGCGGCGCGGGGGCCGCGGCCGCACCGACCCCAAAGCCTGCGCCCATCTCACGATGTCGATCGCCCAGATTCTGCCCAAACTGTCGGTCCGCGCCCGCGTCGTGGCGCTCGGGCTTATTCCGGTCATCGGCTTTCTCGCCGTCGGCATCGCCTTCGAGTTCGGCGACGGCCAAGTCGGCCGCTCGTTCTCGATCGTCGCGCACGACACCGCGGTGGCCGACGCCAGCCACGACCTGAAATCCGGCCTGCTGACCATGCGCGCCGCCACCGTGGACTTCGTCGCGCATCCGTCGGAGGGGCAGATCAAGAATTTCACGCAAGGCCAGCAGCTCGCCATGCAGTCGCTCGACCGCATCCAGGCGACGCTCGGCGAACAGCAGCAGGACGTTATCACGCCGCTGCGCATCACCGTGCGCGACCTCAAGGCGAGCTTCGACAGCCTGGTCAACGAGCAGCGCGCGCTCGGCTTTACCGAGAGCGACGGCACCACTGCGGACCTGATCTGGGCCAGCAACGAGGTCCAAAAGACCATCCACGACGATCTCACCTGGGTCGCCGACGAGCAGGTCGGCAAGCTCATGGCGTCGATCCTCACCATGCGGCAGCACGAGTTCGAATATCGCCTGACCCGTTCGCCCGACGCCGAGCAGCATTTCCTCACCGAGGTGAAAAACTTCAACGGCCTGTTCGATTCGGTCGACGGCCTGCCGGCGATGAAACAAAAACTCAATCGCCAGGTGCAGCACTACAGCTATGCCTTCGCCCAATGGGTGGCGAGCGCCGACAACATCCAGCCGCTGTTGGCGCTGATCGATCACGACACCGCGACCGTGCTGCCGGAGGCCGACAAGATCATTGCCGCGGCGCAGGACAACGCCGCCGCCGCGGCGCGCGCGCTCGCCGCCTCGCGCGAGCGCACGCAATGGATCATCGTCACCGTCGGCATCGGCCTGGTGCTGATCGGGCTCGTCTGCAGCTGGCTGATCGGGCGCTCCATCACGCGGCCGCTGGAGAGCCTCGCCGAAATAATGAAGCGGCTCGCCGGCGGCGACACCTCGGCGCAAATCCCGGCCACCGATCGGCGCCACGAGATCGGCGCCATGGCGCGCAGCGTCATCGTGTTCCGCGACAACATGATCGAGCGCGACCGGCTGTCCGGCATGGCGGCCGAGACCAATGCGGCGCGCGAGCAGCGCGGCGAAAGCATCGGCGCCATGATCGCGCAGTTCCGCACCTCGGTGGAGCAGGCGCTGGCGCGCTTGCGCGAGCAGGCCGAGCGGCTCGAGCGCGCCTCGAGCGGACTCAACGCGGCGGCCGACTCGGTGACCGCCGAAGCGCAGCAGGCCGAGACCCGGGTCGGCGCCGCGTCCGTCAACGTCACCACGGTGGCGAGCTCGATCGAGGAGCTGGCTGCATCGATCGGCGAGATCGCTTCGCAAGCCACCAAATCGACCGACGTCGCCCGCCGCGCCGTCGCCGAATCCAAGCGCACCGTCAACACCATGTCGGAGCTGGGCGGCGCCGCCAACCGCATCGGCGAGGTGATCGGCCTCATTCAGGCCATCGCCGGACAAACCAATCTCCTGGCGCTCAACGCCACGATCGAAGCGGCGCGCGCCGGCGAGGCCGGCCGCGGGTTTGCGGTGGTCGCTTCCGAGGTGAAATCGCTCGCCGCACAGACCGCGCGCGCCACCGAGGACATCGCCGCCCAGATCGGCGCCATCCAGTCGGCCACCGCCGACGCCGCGCAGGCCATCGAGCAGGTCTCCTCGATCATCGACGACATGTCGACCATCGCGGCGACGGTCGCCGCCACGGTGGAGGAGCAGAACAACGCCGTCGCCTCGATCGCCGAAGGCGTCAACCGCGCCTCGGTCGAAGCGCGCACCGGCGCCGACGCCATGAGCCGCGTCGCCGGCGCCTCGACCGGCGCCCGCTCGACCGCGGTCGACGTCAAGGCGCTCGCCGACGCGCTGTCGGTCGAAGCCGAAAACCTGCAGAACGAAGTCCGCCGCTTCCTCGTCGACGTGCAGGCGGCGTAGCGCGACGTAGCCTGGGTTAAGCGAAGCGAAACCCGGGATCGGCGCTCCCGCCAGACGCGCCCGCACACCGCACGGCCGCCATGAAGCGGCCGCCGCCACCGCGGCGCGCAACGCGCCACACCGCTGAAAAAATCCCGTCGCACGCGTTGCTCGCGGCGCACCGCATTCGTAGCGGCCATTTGCCGCGAAGATTTATTGCGCGCCGGTGCAGCGCGGCGGGAACGGCGGCGGTCGCCGACGTGTTGTTCGGACAGAACCGCACCAAGAAGCCTTTTCTGTCCAATGTCCGATCCGCAGCACCGCGCGCCGCGCCCTTCGTTTCAGCAATTGCTCTGGCACGGCCTGATGGGAATCACGTTGGGCGTCATCTGCGCGGGCTTGCTGCTGCATGTGCCGAGCGCCAACGCCAGCGACCTCATTCCGGCGCCGGCGAGCTCGCTCAAGACGCTGCGCTTCCTGCTGTCCTTCGCCTTCATATTCGGCATCGGCGCAACGCTGACCGGTGCGGTGTTTCTCAATCACGACAAATCCTGACGCGGCGGTTCCACGGCGCGGGCGAACGCGGAACGCGGCAACGGCCCTGGCGTTGGCCCCGTGAGCGCTCGCGTTCAACGACGGAGAACGACAATGCCAAACGGCACACCGCGGCAGACGCGCACCGGCGGCGGCTGGGGCATCGGCATCCTGGTCGTCATCATCGCGCTGATCATCATCGGCTGGGGTTGGGGCGGCGACTGGTGGCGCGGCAGCACCATGATCCATAGCGCATCCAATAACCCCACCAACAACGGCACTCCCGACAAGACGCTGGATAAAACCGGTACGACCGGCAACGCCGGCACGGCTAATGGGCCGGCGGATCACCGCACACCGGCCAACAATGGCGCTCCCGCGCATTAACGCCGAACCGCCATCGTTACCCTCCCCCTCAAGCGCGCGGAGGGCGCGTGGAATAGTGCCACGGAATGACGTATAGGCCTGCGCTTGCCGCGGAGGCCGTCATTGACCCTGCTTCGTCTTTGCTGGCGCGTCCCGATCGACGCCTTCTATCGCTTCAGTGCCGACGACGGCTGGGCGATGGCCAGCCATATCGCGCTGTCGACCCTGATGGCGATGTTTCCGTTCCTGATCCTGGTGACCGCGCTTGCCGGTTTTCTCGATTCCAAGAATCTGGCCGACGAGGTGGCGCGCCTGGTGGTCGCCGCCTGGCCGCGCGAGGTCGCCGCGCCGATCGCCGACCAGATTCACACCGTGCTGACCACGGCGAATGGCACCGTGCTGACGCTGGGCGCCGTGTTCGCGATCTATTTCTCCTCGAGCGGCGTCGAGAGCCTGCGCATCGGCCTCAACCGTGCCTACGGACTTGCCGAACGGCGGCCGTGGTGGCTGTTGCGGCTGGAATCGATCGCCTACGTGCTGGTCAGCGCGCTCTGCATGCTGGCGCTGGCGTTTCTGGTGGTGCTCGGACCGCTGGTGTTTCGCGCCACGCTGGCTTATGCGCCGAAGGTCGCGGATTTCGAAGCCCATTACAACATCGCGCGGCTTGTGATCGCCGCCGTGGTGATCGCGCTGGCTCTGTTCATTCTGCACCTGTGGCTGCCGGCCGGGCGGCGGCGCTTGCGCGAAGTATGGCCCGGCATCCTGGCAACGCTGGCGCTGTGGCTCGTCGCCGGCTTTGCCTTCGGCCGCTATCTCAACAGCTTCTCGAACGCTTACGTGAACTACTACGCCGGTCTCGCCTCCGCCATGACGGCGTTGGTGTTCCTCTATTTCAGCGCCTCGATTTTCATTTACGGCGGCGAACTGAACGCCGCGATCAAGCGGGTGCGACAGGAAGTCGAGAAGGCCGAGGAAGAACAATGAGCCCGGAGGGACAAAACCCCTTAAGCGAGCGTGGTCCCGCTACTTTTGCGTCGCGGCCTGGATCGCCTTCCAGTCGAACTTCCTGGCCAGCGCCAGCCCATCGTCTTCGCTGATGCCGTTGTACGAAACCGTCAGCAGCGCGCTCGGGCCGAGCGCGACCAGGAGCGCGCCGGACTTTTGCGAATTATTGTAGGTCTTCGTCACCGGGAAACCGTTGAGCGTAGTCGTGATCATGTGACCTTCGCCGGTTTCAATATTCATCGGGGTCTTGGTCGGCGCCAATGCTCCGGTCGCAGCCTGCCCCATGAGCACGGTCACTTGCAGCTGCGCCGCGCCGCGCTTGTAGTCGCGCTTCGCCGACGTCATGCTGTTGCCGGGCATTTCCATCGACACGCCGTCCGCCTTGTTGCCCTGCCAGCCGTCGAGATCGATCAACAGCGGCAGAAAGCGCGCGAACGCTTGATCGGCGCCGGCGACAACCGGCTGGAATACCCAGGCCGCGATGAGCGCCCCCAAGATCACGCAATCGCGTCGACGAACGCCCGCCATTTGCCCCTCCCCAAGTTTCGTTGTGTCGGACGGGAGTCTTTTAGCGCTATCGCGGCGATTCTTCTACCGACTACCCCGCCGCTTCCAGCACGTCGTCGAGATTGCGCAGGCCGGGGCGCGGCGTGTTGACCAGCACCGCCATGTTGCCGGGCTTGTGGCGGTTGGTGCGCATCAGCTCGTGGGCGTGGGGTATCTGCTCCCAGGTAAACACGTCGCTCATGCACGGATCGATGCGCTGGTCCAGCACGAACTGGTTGGCGGCGCTGGCTTGCTTGAGATGGGCGAAATGCGAGCCCTGCACGCGCTTCTGCCGCATCCAGACGTAACGCGCGTCGAACGTGATGTTGTAGCCCGAGGTGCCGGCGCAGAACACCACCATGCCGCCGCGCTTGACCACGAGGCACGACACCGGGAACGTCGCCTCGCCCGGATGCTCGAACACGATGTCGACGTCGCGCTTGCCGGTGATGTCCCAGATCGCCTTGCCGAAGCGGCGCGCTTCCTTGACCCAGGTGTCGTATTCGGCGGTGCCGACCTTGGGCATGGCGCCCCAGCACTTGAACGTGGAGCGGTTGACGACGCCCTTGGCGCCGAGATCGAGCACGTATTGCGATTTGGCGTCGTCCGACACGATGCCGATGGCGTTGGCGCCCGAAGCGGCGACGAGCTGCACGCCGAACACGCCGAGCCCGCCCGAGGCGCCCCAGACCAGAACGTTGTCGCCGGGCTTGAGCGTATGCGGCGGATGGCCGAACAGCATGCGGTAGGCGGTGGCGAGGGTGAGCGTGTAGCAGGCCGATTCTTCCCAGGTCAGGTGCGGCGGCTTGCGCATCAGCTGGCGCGACTGCACGCGGCAGAATTGCGCGAACGAGCCGTCGGGCGTCTCGTAGCCCCAGATGCGCTGCGACGGCGACAGCAGCGGGTCGCCGCCGTTGCACTCCTCGTCATCGCCGTCGTCCTGATTGCAATGGACGATGACCTCGTCGCCGATCTTCCAGCGCCGCACCTTTGGGCCGACCGCCCAGACGATACCCGACGCGTCGGAGCCGGCGACATGGAACGGGTTCTTGTGCACGTCGAGCGGCGAGATCGGCTGACCGAGGCCGGCCCAGATGCCGTTGTAGTTGACGCCGCCCGCCATGACATAGACCAGCGCTTCGTCGTCGGCGATCGGCCAAGTCGGCACCACTTCGCACTGCATGGCCTGCTGGGGCGGGCCGTGGCGCTCCTTGCGGATCGCCCAGGCGTGCATCTTTTCCGGTACATGGCCGAGCGGCGGCACTTCGCCGATGGCGTAAAGGTCTTTGAGTGGGGCGGCTGGCGGCTTGTGCTGGGCAACGGCCATAACGACCTCCGCATCCCGCCCGAGCCCACGACAACGGCCGACCCCGAGCGCGGTTTCGTTCAGTCTGCATCACATCATTGTGCATCGCAATAAGATTTGTGCGGCGCGGCGAACCGCTCGCGGCCGCTAAGTCAAACGAAAGGACTCCCGGGCCAGACTCCGATCGCGGCGCCATCCGGCGCCCGATTGTGAGCTTGGCCGCGCTGCAATGCACACCGCTTCCGGCACCGTGCCGACCCACGCCGCTCAGCTCCCGGTCCGCCGCCTGATCGGGGTTGTCAGCCTGACGCTGGCGTTCGGCTATGCGGTGATCCTGTTGCGAGCCTACCTGGCGGGCCAGTTTTTGCTCGATGCGCAGGGCCAACCGATCGCCAACGATTTCGTCAACGTGATCGCGGCTGGACGGCTCGCGCTCGAGGGCGCCGCCGCTTCGGCCTACGACTGGCCGCTGCACAAGGCGGCCGAAGTGCGCGCGATCGGCCACGACTTCGCCAACTATTATCCCTGGCCTTATCTGCCGACATTTCTGTTCGCCGCCGCGACACTGGCGCTGCTGCCGTATCTCGGTGCGGCGCTGGTGTGGCCTGCGGCGACGTTCGCGGCCTATGCGGCGGCGCTGCGCGCCATCCTGGGCGACCGCATCGGCATTCTGTTCGCGCTCGGCTTTCCCGCAACGATCTGGAATGTCACGGCCGGGCAAAACGGTTTCCTCACCGCCGCGCTGATCGGCGGCACGCTCGGCTGTTTGGAGCGCCGGCCGGCGCTTGCCGGAGTATGGCTCGGGCTTCTCACCTACAAGCCGCAATTCGGTTTGCTGTTTCCGCTGGTGCTGATCGCGGAGCGGCGCTGGATGACGGTCGCAGTCGCCGCGCTGGTGGCGCTGGCGATGGCGGTGGCGTCATGGCTCGCCTTCGGCGGCGCGAGCTGGCAGGCTTTTGTGCACGCCATGCCGGGCAACAGCCGCGCCGTGTTCGCCGAAGGCGCCGCCGATTTCAGCCGGCTGCAGAGCCTGTTCGGGCTCATCCGCGCGCATGGCGGCAGCGAAGCGCTGGCCTGGGCGGTTCAAGCCGCGGGCAGCATCGCGACGGCCGCGTTCGTGGTTTGGCTGTGGCGCCGCCGCGCGCCTTACGAGCTGAAAGCCGCGGCGCTGGCCGCCGGCGCGCTGCTCGCAACACCCTACGTCTACATCTACGATCTGGTCGTGCTCGCGGTCGCCGTCGCCTTCCTGTTGCGGCTGGCCATGGAACGCGGCTTTGCGGCGGCCGAAGCCGCCGGGCTTGCCGCCGCCGGCGTGCTGATTTTGATCTTTCCTCAGGTGAAGACGCAGGTCGGCTTGGCGGCTGCCGTGATCGTCATGATGCTGATCGTTAATCGCGCCGTCGCGGCAACGGCCGCAGCGGCGCCGAGCGTTTCGCCAGCGAAAGCACAGATGCCATGACGGTCCAGGCCGTCCACCACCCATCGGCACGGATCGGGTCGCCGCGCTCGAACGCCTTTGCGCTCGCGTGTTTCGGGCTGCTCGTTGCGAACCTCGGCTTCATGGCGGCGCTGATCCTCCATCGCGAATGGATCGTCGACGCCGCCGGCACGCCGTTTCACACCGATTTCACCAGCGTATACGCGGCGGGACGCCTTGCGCTCGAAGGCCACGCCGGGGCGGCTTACGATTGGAGTCTGCACTACGCGGCCGAGAATGCCGTGGTTCCGCATGACTACGCCGCGTATCTCGGCTGGCACTACCCGCCGCCGTTTCTGATGATTGCGGCGCTGCTGGCGGCATTGCCGTATTGCATCGCCTTCCTGGTCTGGGTCGCCGTGACGCTGCCGCTTTATCTTGTGAGCGTGCGCGCCGTCGTCGGCGACAAGATCGGCTGGCTCATTGGCGGCGCGATACCCTGCCTGTTGCCGAACATCGTGTCGGGCCAGAACGGACTGTTCACGGCCGCGCTGATCGGCGGCACGCTGGTGCTGCTGCCGAGCCGCCCGATCCTCGCCGGCTGCTGTCTCGGCCTGCTCACCTACAAACCGCAATTCGGCATTCTGTTTCCGCTGCTGCTCGTAGCCGGCGGATATTGGCGCGCCATGGCGGCCGCGGCTGTGAGCGCGTGCCTCCTGGCACTGGCGACGATCGTCGTTTTCGGCGTCGCGCCGTGGACCGAATTCTTGCACTGGCTGCCGCTGACCTCGCACGCGCTGTTCGCGCAGGATTCTCCCATCCACATGGACTGGAGCAAATTTCAGAGCCTGTTCGCGCTGGTGCGGCTTACGGGCGGCAGCGCCGCGTTGGCCTGGACACTGCAAGTCACCCTGACCGCCGTGGTGGCGCTGGTGCTGTTCCTGATGTGGCGCAGCCGTCGCATCGCCTACGAGCTGAAAGCCGCGGCCGCGGCCGCCGGCGTCCTGCTCGCCACCCCTTATGTCTATCTCTACGATCTCGCGATCGTCGCCGTCGCACTCGGATTTTTGCTGCGGGCGGCGTTGCGAACGGATTTCGTTGCCGGCGAAGCAGGTGTGCTCGCGCTCGGCGCGGTGCTTCTGATGTTCATGCCGTTCTTCGGCGTACCGGTCGGCCTGATGGCGGTCGCCATCGTCGCGCTGCTGATTGCGCGGAGAGCGGTCACAGCCGGCGAGCCGCAGCGCGCTACCGCACCGGTCCATTAGGCGTATCGGCTCCACCGCGCTTCGAAAGCTGCGTGCTGAGAGGCGCTTAGCCGGCTTTGTGCTGCGAATATTGCAATGCAACAAAATAGACCGCACAGTGTTGGTAAGCCGCGATATTGCAGCACCGATGCGCGACCAGGCCCGACCGCAGCGTGACAAGCCGTGGATCTTCCGCACCTACGCGGGGCATTCCACCGCGGCGGCGTCGAACGCGCTCTATCGCAACAACCTGAGCAAGGGCCAGACCGGACTTTCGGTCGCCTTCGATCTGCCGACCCAGACCGGCTACGACAGCGATCATCCGCTGGCCAACGGCGAAGTCGGCAAGGTCGGCGTGCCGATCTGCCATCTCGGCGACATGCGGGCGCTGTTCGAGGGCATTCCGCTTTCCGCCATGAACACCTCGATGACCATCAACGCCACCGCGCCGTGGCTGTTGGCGCTCTATGTGGCGCTCGCCGACGAGCAGGGCGCGGCGCGGCACGAGCTCCAGGGCACCACCCAGAACGACATCATCAAGGAATATCTGTCGCGCGGCACCTACGTGTTTCCGCCGGCGCCGTCGCTGCGGCTCACCAAGGACGTGATCCTGTTCACCACCAAGGAAATGCCGAAGTGGAATCCGATCAACGTCTGCTCCTATCACCTGCAGGAAGCCGGCGCGACGCCGGTGCAGGAGCTGGCGTTTGCGCTCGCCACCGCGATCGCGGTGCTCGACGCCGTGCGGGCGTCCGGGCAATGCGCCGAGGGCGAGTTCGGCGACGTGGTCGGCCGCATCTCGTTCTTCGTCAATGCCGGGCTGCGCTTCGTCACCGAGCTGTGCAAGATGCGCGCCTTCGCCGAACTGTGGGATGAGATCACGCGCGAGCGCTACGGCGTACGCGACGCCAAGCAGCGGCTGTTCCGCTACGGCGTCCAGGTCAATTCGCTCGGGCTCACCGAGCAGCAGCCGGAGAACAATATCGCCCGCATCGTGCTGGAAATGCTCGCGGTGACGCTGTCGAAGAACGCGCGGGCGCGCGCCGTTCAGCTGCCGGCCTGGAATGAGGCGCTCGGCCTGCCGCGGCCGTGGGACCAGCAATGGTCGCTGCGCCTGCAGCAGATCTTGGCCTACGAGACCGACCTCCTGGAATACGGCGACGTGTTCGACGGCGCGCCGGTGATCGCCGCCAAGGTCGACGAGCTGAAAGCGGCGGCGCGCGAAGAGCTTGCCCAGATCGAAAAGATGGGCGGCACGATTGCGGCGGTCGAAGCCGGCTATCTGAAACAGCAGCTCGTCGAAGCCAACGCGCGCCGCGTCGAGGCGATCGAGCGCGGCGAACGGAGCGTGGTCGGGGTCAACCGATTCGTCGAGAGCGAGCCGTCGCCGCTGGCGCAGGCCGCCGAGGCCGTCGTCACCGTGTCACCCGAAGCGGAAGCCGATCAGGTCGCGCGGCTCAAGGCGTGGCGCTCAGCGCGCGACAACGCAGCCGTCGCGGCTTCATTGGCGGCGTTGCGCGAAGCGGCGCGCGGCGGCGCCAACATCATGCCGGCCTCGATCGCCTGCGCCAAAGCCGGCGTCACCACCGGCGAGTGGGGTTTTGTCTTGCGCGAGGCGTTCGGCGAATACCGCGCGCCGACCGGCGTCGGCACCGCCATGCGCAATGACGCCGAAGGCCTCGACGACATCCGCGCCGACGTCGATCGCGTGTCGAAGACGCTCGGCCGGCGGCTCAAATTTCTGGTCGGCAAACCCGGCCTCGACGGCCATTCCAACGGCGCCGAGCAAATCGCCGCCCGCGCCCGCGACGCCGGCATCGACGTGGTCTATGACGGCATCCGGCTGACCGCCGAAGCCATCGCCGCGGCTGCGGCCGAGCAGAACGTGCACGTCGTCGGCCTTTCGATTCTCTCCGGCTCGCATCTGTCGCTGGCGCGCGCGGTGATCGCGCGCTTGAAGGAAGCTGGCCTCGCCGACGTGCCAGTCGTGGTCGGCGGCATCATTCCGCCGCAGGACGCCGACGCGCTGAAGGAAGCCGGCGCCGCCGCGATCTACACGCCGAAGGATTTTGAGCTAAACCGCATTCTGAGCGATCTCGTGCGGATCGTTGAACGCGCGGCGCGAAGCGATGATTAGCTTGTACTCGGCAACTCCTTCGCCATCACTGCCGCGATCGCCTCACTCAAAGCGCTCGGACTGATCGGCTTGCGCAGATAAGCGTCCATGCCGGCGGCGCGCGCGGCCGCTTCATTGCCCGGCTCGCCGCGTCCGGAGATGCCGATGATCGGCGTGCTGTTGGCGGCCGAAGCCAGCGCGCGGATGTGGCGGGCGGCTTCGAGGCCGTCGAGGCCGGGCAGCATCACGTCCATCAGCACCGCGTCGTAGGCGCCGAGCGCGACCGCTTCGACGGCATCCTCGCCCGAGCCGACGAAATCGGCGCGGTGGCCGAGCTCGGTCAGGATGGTGTTGAGAATGACGCGGCCGTACGGATTGTCCTCGGCGCACAGAATTTTCAGCCGCCGTGCCGGCGCGGCAATTGGCCCGCCGCGCTTCTGTTGCTCGGCAGTGGCGGCCGCGATGGGCAGCACCGCGCTGAAGCAAAACCGCGCACCGCGGCCGGGTTTGCTGGCAACCGTCAGGTCGCCGCCCATGGCGCGCGCCAGATATTTGACGGTGGCGAGACCGAGGCCGGCGCCGCCGTAGCGCCGGGCGATGTCGACGCTGGCCTGGGCGAACGGCCGGAACACATGCTTCATCTCGGCTGGTGTCAGGCCGATGCCGCTATCGCTCACCGTGACGGTGAGCTTGAGGCGGCCGCGCGCCGCCCGCTTCGCTTGCGCCTCGAGCCGGACGGCGCCCTGCGCGGTGAACTTCACCGCGTTGTCGATGAGGTTCTCGAGCGCCGCGCGCAGCCGCACTGCATCGCCGAGCAAAAAGTCCGGCAGGTCGTCGGCGACGTCGACCTCCGCCTCCAAGCCCTTGATCTGCGCCCGCACGGCAAGCGATTCCGCCACCGCCTCGAGGAGGCGCACCGGCCGGAACGCCTCCTGCTGCAAGGTCAGCGCCCCCGCTTCCAGCTTGGCGGCGTCGACCACGAGCGTGGTCAATGCCGCCAAATGCTCGGCGCCGGTCTTGATGCCGGCGGCCCACTGGCGCTCGCGCTCGCCGATATCGGAGCTGGCGAGCAACTCGCCGAACGCCAGGATGCCGTTGAGCGCGGTGCGGATGTCGTGCGCGAAGGCGGCGAGCGCGATGTCCTGATTGGCGGCCGACGACTTGGCGGCTGACGACTTGGCAGCCGACGACTTGGCAGCCGACGACTTGGTAGCCGACGACTTGGTAGCCGACGACTTGGCGGCCGACGACTTGGCAGCCGCCCGCCGCCGCTTCCGCGAGCGGCGCGTCGGCCGCACGGCCGTCCGCCTGGTCGTTTGTTTGGACCTCGCTCGCGCCACGGCGCCCCTCGCTCGTCCCCTCAAGGCCCAGCCGCACCATGCCACGGCTGCAGATGAAACAAAACAATCCAGCTGTTGCCGCTCGTCCCCGCGAAGGCGGGGACCCAGCGTAACCAACACTGCGCCGGCGCAAGGCCGCTGGATTCCCGCTTGCGCGGGAATGAGCGGAAGGTGGTCAGCGCCCCAATCCCACCATGCGCCTGATATCGGCGGCGCTCAGGCCGGAAGCGCGCAGCTCGCGCAGGCTTGTCGCCTGCGTCGCCTTGGACAGCTTGCGGCCTTCGGCATCGAGAACCAGCCGGTGATGATGATAGGTCGGCTCCGGCAGGCCGAGCAGCGTTTGCAACAGGCGATGCACCCCGGTCGCCCAGAACAGATCCTGCCCGCGCACCACGTCGGTCACGCCCTGCAGTGCGTCGTCCATCACCACGGCAAGGTGGTAGCTGGTCGGCAGCTCCTTGCGGGCCAAGACCACATCGCCCCAGCGCTGTGGCGTGGCGGTGACCGATCCGCTCTGGCCCTGCGGGCCGCTGCCGGTCTCGCGCCAGGTCAGCACGCCGGCCTGTGCGACCGCGGCGTCCATGGCGAGGCGCACCGCGAACGGCTCGCCGGCGCGGCGGCGGCGCTCGCGCTCGGCCGCCGGCATGGCGCGGGCGCGGCCCGGATAGAGCGGCACGCCGTCGGGGTCGCGCGGCCAGCGGCCCTGGCTGTCGCGCTCGGCGACCAGAGCGGCGATCTCGCTCCGGCTCTCAAAGCTTGGATAGAGCACGCCCCGGGCTTCGAGCTTGGCAACCGCGTCCGCATAGTCGGCAAAATGCTCGCTTTGCCGCCGCACCGGCTCGTCCCAGGCCATGCCGAGCCAGCGCAGGTCCTCGTGGATCGCCGCCTCGAATTCGGGCCGGCAGCGCTGCGTGTCGATGTCTTCGATGCGCAGCAGCAGCCGTCCGCCCAGCGCGCGCGCCATGTCGAAGTTGAGCAGCGCCGAATAGGCATGGCCCAGATGCAGATGGCCATTCGGGCTCGGCGCAAAACGCAGGATCCGGGTGTACATTGGCGAGAGGTTTTGCCGAGGTTATGAAACGGTCACGCGCGGCCGCCGCTTCCTACCGATCGATGCACCCGATGCTCACTCATATTCGCACCGAGGCCGATCTCGACGCGGCGCTCGCCGCGCTCGGCGCCGCCGACCCACGCTTGCTGTCCCTTGTGGCGGCAGCGGGGCGGCCGCCGCTGCGGCGCCGCCCGGACGGATTTCCGGGCCTCGCCGCCACCATCGTGGCGCAGCAGCTGTCGACCGCAAGCGCCGGCGCGATCTGGACCCGGCTCGCCGCCGCTTTCGATCCGCTCGCCCCGGAGGCCATCGCGCGGGCACATCCGGCGCGGCTCAAGAAGGTCGGCCTGTCGGCGCCGAAGATCCGAACGCTCAAGGCCATCGCCCGCGCCGTCATCGGCGGCGAGCTGGCCTTGGCGGCGCTGACCGAATTGGCCGCCGAAGAGGCGCACGCGGCGCTTACCGCCGTCCACGGCATCGGCCCGTGGACCGCCGACATTTATCTGTTGTCCTGCCTCGGCCATGCCGACGCCTGGCCGGCCGGCGACCTGGCGCTGCAGGAAGCGGCGCGGCTGGCGTTCGGCCTGCGCGCGCGGCCCACCGCCAAAGAGATGGTGACGCTCGCCGAAAGCTGGCGGCCATGGCGCGCGGTGGCGGCGCGGGTGCTGTGGACCTATTATCGGGCGCGCAAGGGGCGCGAAGGCGCCCCCACCGCCACCGTCCTGCCCTCCGCCGCGACCGCGCGAGCTAACGCCAGCGCGCCAGCAAAAAAGAAAAAGACACCGAAACGAGGTCGCAATGGCCGCTCCGCTTGACGGTCCGCGCCTGTCGCCGCAGTCGGGCGCAGCGCGTGAGCTTGTCGTGTTCCTGCACGGCTATGGCGCCGACGGCAATGATCTGATCGATATCGGCCGCGCCTGGCAGCAATATCTGCCGCGCGCGGCGTTCGTTTCGCCGCACGCGCCGGAGCCGTGCGGCCAGGCGCCGGTCGGCCGGCAATGGTTTCCGCTGACCTTCCGCGATCCCAACGAACGCTGGCGCGGCGTCAACAAGGCGGCGCCGCAGCTCGAGCAGTTCATCGATGCCGAGCTTGGCCGCCACAAGCTGCCGCCGTCGGCGCTGGCGCTGGTCGGATTCAGCCAGGGCACCATGATGGCGCTGCACGCCGGACTGCGCCGCGCCACGGCGCCGGCGGCCATCGTCGGCTATTCGGGACTTCTGGTGACGCCGCCGGAAGAGGCCGAGCTCGACGCGTTTGCGTCCTCGATCACATCGCGCCCGCCGGTGCTCCTGGTGCACGGCGACCGCGACGATCTCATTCCGGTGCAGGCGCTGTTCCAGGCCGCGCAGGGCCTGGCGGCGCTCGAGCTTGCGGCGGAATGGCATGTGTCGGCCGGCGTCGGCCACGGCATCGACGCCGAAGGCCTGCGCCACGGCGGCGAGTTTTTGGCGCGGCGCTTCAAGGCCTGAAGACCAGGGCGATTTACCTTACGTATTAGGTAACCGGCGGTGCGCGGGGCGCGCCGGCCGATCGTGACATTTGGACCTATCGCCTTCGATGTTTCGTAACGCTCGTGTGCAAACGTCGGCGCATCTGTTTGATCGTCATTTATATGAACGGCCGCGCCGGCCGTCGCAGATGGCGCACCCATCGCAGGTACGGAGTGAGCCGATGTGCAAGCCGCGCGCGTTTCCCGGGCGTCGACTGGGCGCCAGGCTTCATGGTGCGCTGGCGCGCGCCGTTCGCGCCTTCGCCGGCAATGAGCGCGGTGCATCGCTCATCATTATCGGCCTCACCATGCCGGCGATGATCGGCGCCATGGGGCTGGCGGCGGAAGTCTCCTACTGGCACCTGCACCATCGCGCCATGCAAAACGCCGCCGATGCCGCGGCCATCGCGGCCGCCACCAATGGCGGCGCCAATTACGCGACCGAGGGCAAGGCGGTAGCCGCGAACTACGGCTTTACCGACGGCAGCGGCAATATCACCGTGTCGCTCAGCAATCCCGCTACCGCTCCGGGATGCACGACCAGCTGCTACGTCGCCACCGTCACCGACCAGGTCTCGCTGTTCCTGTCGCAGGTCGTCGGTTACACCGGCAGCACCACCGTCAACGGCAAGCGCGTCACCACCGTCAGCGCGACCGCCGTGGCGACGGTCAATCCGGCCTACTCCTATTGCCTCGTCGCGCTCGCCGGCAGCGGCGCCGCCGGCATCACCGCCCACGGCGTGCCGGATGCCAATCTCAACGGCTGCAACGTGATGTCGAACACCAGCGCCGACTGCACCGGGCACGATCTGAACGCCCGTAACGGCGACGCCCACGGGACCAGCAGCGGCTGCGGCACGACGCAGCATTCCGGCCGGCCCACGGTCGCCGATCCGTATGCGTCGCTCGCTTCGAACATCCCGGCGAACACCTGCAACAGCACGTATCCGCAGAAGCCGACGCACAATAACGATCCGCCACTGCCGAGCGCCAATCAATGGTCCGGCAGTTATGCGCCGCCCGCCGTCAACGTGGTCTGCGGCGACCAGCAGCTGACCGGCAACACCACGATGAACAACACCGTCCTGGTCATCGAAAACGGCCAGCTCGACACCAACGGCTTTACGCTCAACGGCACCGGCCTGACCGTCGTGTTCACCGGCACCAACGGCGGCGGCTATCAGCACACGCCAACCGGCGGCGGCACCTTGAACATCACGGCGCCGACCGACGGCGCCTGGAGCGGCGTCGCCATCTATCAGGACCCGAATATCAACACCAATGTCGACGTCGCGGCGGCCGGCAACTCGCCGACCTGGGACATCAGCGGCCTGGTTTATCTGCCGCATTCGAGCGTCACGCTGAGCGGCGCGGTCAACAAATCGAACAACGGCGAAAGCTGCTTCAATCTGGTCGTCGACAACATCACCATCAACGGCACCGGCGACATCTACGCCAACAACGACCAGAAAGCCTGCAAGAACGCCGGAATCAATACACAAATCCAGGGCGGCAAGCGCGGCACGCTGGTCAATTGAAGCGCCGCGATTTTGCGCATAACAGCCTGATCCGGCACGCATTCTTGCAGCAGGCGTTAACCTCGCCGCAGCATCAAACGTAACGTTTTTGTAGCAAATTCACCCTAGAAGCGCACCATCACGGCATGGGCGCTATGTTCGCAGCTATCACGCGACGGTGGGCTCGGAGAGCAAACAGGCCTCGGCCTCACCGAAATTTTTCTCGCTGCACGAAGGCCGCCACCGCGGTCGAATTCGCGTTGGTGGCGACGCCGTTTTTCGCGCTGCTGATGGCGCTCGTCCAGACCGGGATCGTGTTCTTCGCGTCTCGGGTGCTCGATGAGGTCGCCGAACAGACCAGCCGCTACGTCCTGACCGGACAGGCGCAAACCGGCGGACTGACGCAAGCCCAGTTTGCGACTTACGTCTGCAACAACGTGCCGGCGATCTTCAATTGCGCCAACATCATGATCAATGTCAGCAACTACGCCACGTTCGCGGCTGCCAATACCGCGACCCCGACCTTGACGTTCGACGCGAACGGAAATGTGACCAATCAGTGGTCATGGTCGCCCGGCCAGGCCGGCAGCATCGTGATCATGCAGCTGATGTACCAGTGGCCGGTCAAGCTCGGACCCCTGGGATTCAACCTGTCGAATCTGTCGAATGGTAACCGGCTGCTTATTTCGACCGTTGCCTTCAAGACGGAGCCGTACTGATGACACGGCTCCCTTTTGCGAAGCTCCGGCAGCGCCTACACAGCTTCATCCGACATCGCGGCGGCGTTTCCGCGGTCGAATTTGCCCTGCTGCTGCCGATCATGGTCACCATGTATCTCGGCAGCGTCGAGGTCGGGACCGGCATGTCGGTGCAATTCAAGACCACATTGGCCGCCCGCACCGTGGCCGACCTCGCCTCGCAATACAAATCGATCAACAACGCCACCATGACCGACATCCTCGGCGCGGCGACCGCGGTGCTCACGCCCTATTCGGGCGCCGTCAAGGTCGTGGTTTCCGAAGTGACCACCGATGCGCAGGGCCGCGCCACCGTCACCTGGAGTGACGCCAACGCCAACGCCACGGCCCGCGCAGTGGGCTCGTCCGTCACGCTGCCGACCAATGTCGGTGGCGCCAGCATCACCATCATCTGGGGCGAGGTCACGTATCCGTATAACCCGCAGTTCGGCTGGGTGCTGACGGGCACGATCAACATGTATCAGGACATCTTCTTCTATCCGCGGCTGTCCACCACCGTGACGCGCGTCAATTCCTGAAAGCGGCCGCCAAGCACGCCTTCTGCTTGCGAAAGTCTTGCGAGGCGCCGCGGCGTGGCCGTATGGCTCTTTACAAAGCGTTGAGCATCTACCGCGGTTTGCGCTTGGTAAGCGGCTCTTAACGTTCAATTCGCAGCCAATTTTACGCAAGCTTCACGGCTCAATTTTACTCCTTGTCCGCAAACCTCGTTCAGTTCCGGACCGGGCCATGTTGATCAAAGCGACACTGCGACGCCTAACCCAGAAGCTGCGGAGCATCGGCCGCGATCGCCGCGGCAACGTGGCCATCATATTCGCGCTGTCGCTGTTGCCGATCATCGGTCTGATCGGCGCCGGCATCGATTACGGCCACGCGATTTCCGTCCGCGTCGCCTTGCAGGCGGGCCTGGATTCCACGGCGCTGATGCTGACGAAAAAGGCCACGACGCTCACCAGCGGACAGTTGCAAACGCTGGCGCAGAACTATTTCACAGCGCTCTTCAACCGTCCCGAAGCGCAAAACGTCAGCATCACCGCAACGTATACGACCAACGGCGGCTCGCAGGTCGTCGTCAGCGGCTCGGCCAACGTCGCCACCAACTTCATGCAGGTGATGGGCTTTCATACCCTCAACGTGACCGGCCAGGCCACCGCCAAGTGGGGCTTCTCGCGCCTGCGCGTCGCGCTAGTGCTCGACAACACGGGTTCGATGGCCGACAGCAACAAGATCGGCGAGCTCAAGACCGCGACCAACAATCTGCTGACGCAGCTGCAGGGCGACGTGCAGCAAGCCGGCGACGTGTATGTCTCCATCATTCCGTTCGTCAAAGACGTCAATCTCGGCGCGTCGAACTACAACGCCTCCTGGATCGACTGGACCGACTGGAACTCAGCCAACCAGAGCTGCACGTTCAGCTTCAACCCCTTCGGCTTTCATTGCACGGCGGCCAACCACAATACCTGGAACGGTTGCGTGGTCGATCGCGGCGACGAGAATGCGCCGAGTTCGGGCAACTATGACACCAACGTCGTCGCGCCGAGCACCGGCAACACGGCGACGCTGTTTTCGGCCGAGCAGTATTCGTCCTGCCCGCAGGCGGCGATGGGGCTGAGCTACGACTGGTCCTCGATGACCACGCTCGTCAACAACATGAGCCCCAACGGCAACACCAATCAGGCCATCGGCCTTGCGCTGGGCTGGATGTCGCTGGTTGGCGGCGGCCCGTTCACCGTACCGGCCATGGATCCGAACTACACCTACCAGCAGGTGATCATCCTCTTGACCGATGGCTTGAACACCCAGGATCGCTGGTACACGTCGCAATCGTCTATCGACGCCCGCCAGACCCTGACCTGCAACAACATCAAGGCGGCCAACATTACGCTGTACACGGTGGAGGTCAGCACCGACGGCACGCCGCTTTCGACGCTGCTGCAGAACTGTGCCTCGGATTCGTCGAAGTTCTTCTTTCTGACCAATTCGAGCCAGATCGTCAGCACCTTCAGCTCGATCGGCACCGATCTGAGCCAGCTTTACATCGCGAGGTAGAGCGAGGCGAGCCGCTCTGAAAGACGAGCGCCCCTACCCGGCCGGCGCAGCTCGCGCGTTCGATCCTGCCGCATCGACGAACTCGTCTCTCCCGTTCCCGGAACCGCGACGCCGCGGCGGGTCGCGAACACGCTGTTTCGCCTGCGCGGAACCAGCGCCACGCGCGCGGCGTTTGGTCATCTACGACACCCAGGGAGATGACCATGATCAAGACCATCCTGCTGACTGGACTCGTGTCTACACTGGTGGCCAGTTCGTCGGCGTTTGCGGCCGGCACGAACGGCTCCTCCAGGTTCGCGCCGGGACAAGAGGTGAAGCATCATGCGCGCGGCAGCGTCGGCGGCCCCGGCGCGTCCGGCTATGCGCCGGGCCGGATTTACAACGATACCGGCAAGAAGTCCGTGAAGGGGCATCCGGGCGCCTCGGGCTACGCACCGGGACAGCGTTAACGGCTGTTTTGTTGCGTGCGTTAAAGAGGCCGCCGCTCGAGGCGGCCTCTTGCATTTTTGAACCGGGCCGATTTCCTGTCGATCAGAGAACAGATCAACAAAAGATCAATTGGCTTTATCGGCATGTCTTGCCGCCGCATTCTTCGCCGTGCGCGGCGGCCCCATCAGCGCCGGCTGGAACAGCGCGGCGGCGGCGAGCGTACAGGCGAGCGACAGCGCCAGCAGCTTGCCCATGCTGGAAATGCCCGGATGCGCCGAGAACCACAGGCTGCCGAACGCGGTCGCCGTCATCAGCGCGCTGAAGAACACCGCACGGGTCAGGCTCGACTGCAGGAAATTGTATTCGCCGCGGCGCCACGCCATCACGTAATAGATCTTGAAAGCGACGCCGACGCCGAGCAGCGCCGGCAGCGCGATGATGTTGGCGTAGTTCAAGGCAAAGCCGCTCAGGGCGCAGATTTCGAGCGTCGCCGCCGCCGCGACCCAGAGCGGGATCAGCGTCAGCAGCACGTCGCGGATGCGCCGCAGCACGATCAACAACAGAATGGCGATGGAGATGATCGCCAGTACGCCGGCCCTGATGAAGGCGGCGGTGACGGTCGAGCCCCATTGGTAGATCTCGACCGCCGCGCCGGTGGCGTTCGGCTCAACGCTCAGCACCGCCTCGGCGAAGCGGCTCACGGTGGCCGAGTCGCTGGCGTTGCCCTTCGGCACGATCTCGGTGCGCACCTGTCCGTCCGGCGCCTGCCATTGCCGCACCAGGTCGCCGGGCAGATTGGCGCGCGTGACCTCCTGCGGATGCAGCGAGGCCGCGATCTGCTGCAGGCCCATCTGCAGCGGCACCACGAAGGCGGCTTGCACCTCTTGCCGCACGTCGGGCGGCGCCGCGGCGAGCGCTTCGAGCGCCTTGGCGAGCCGGTTCGCCGCGTCGGCGCCCGGCCCGCTCGCCTCGCCGGCGGTATCGCGCAGCGCCTTCACGGCGCCTTTGAGCGCGGTGACGTTGTCGGCATCGGTGGCTTGCGGCTGCGGCTTTTCGTGCAGCGCCGGTTCGATCGTCTTTGCCGCGTCGGCGATCATCGCGCGCTTGCGCGGCTGATCGGCCGGGACGAAGCTGTCGAGCGTCCTGGTGCTGCCGACCTCCGGCAAATTCGCCACGCGTTTGGCCACTGCATCCGCGTCGGCGGCCGGGCTCAGCACGTCGGCGCCCTCGAACGTGATGCGCGGATCGTTGCTCAGCCGGCGCAGCGTCTGCTCGGCCTCGGTGTTCGGCACCTGCAGCGTGTTGGGGTCGAACGTGAACTTCAGCCACATGAGCGACGGCAAGGCGGCGATCACCACCACCGAAGTCAGGGTCACGATGGCGAATCGGTGCCGGTGCATGAAGCGGTCGGCGTCCGCCATGGCGGCGTAGCCGAGCGGCCGCGGCTCGGCCGGCGTCTTGAACAAAGCGAGCAGCGCCGGCAACAGCGTCATCGCACCGATGTAAGCGACGATCATGCCGACGCCGGCGATCAGGCCGAGCTCGGCGACGCCGCGATAGTCGGTCGGCACGAAGGACAAAAAACCCGCCGCCGCGGCGAGCGCCGCCAAGGTCAGCGGCGCGCCGACATAACGCGCGCCGTCGACCAGCGCGGGCGCAAGGTCGTGCAGCTCGTGACGCTGCGCGCGATAACGCACGCTGAATTGAATGGCAAAGTCGGCACCGAGCCCGACAAACAACATGGCGAACGCCACTGAAATCGGATTGAAGGCGCCGGCCAGCAGAAGCCCGAGCGCGGCGGTGGCGACGAGGCCGACAAAAATCGTGATGACCACGGCAAGCACGATGCGCACCGAGCGCAGCGCCAGCCACAGCACAATGAGAATGATCGCCGCGGTGACGATGGCGTTGACCCAGACGTCCTGCTGCAAGGTGGCGAATTGCGCGTCGGCGAGCGGAACGGGACCGGTGAGGTGGACGGCCGCCTGGTATTGCGAATCCAGATGCGCGTCGGAGGCGGTCTGGCGAATCGCGGCAGCTGCCGCCGCGCCGGGCTCGAGCGCGGCGTAATCGAGCACCGGGTAGATCTGGACGAGCTGGTTAAGGTCTTCGGGATTGGCCTTGCCGTTCACGAGCGCCTGCCAGGAAAACGCCGCGCGCTTGCCGGCGAGCGCGGCCTCGACCGTGTCGGACGCCATGGTGAGCGGCCGTGCCATGGCATCGAGCGGAAAGCGGCCGACGGCGACGCCCTGCAGTCCCATGCCGAGCACGCGCGACAGGCCGCGCAGCGATTGATCGGACGCCAGCACGCGAAGGAGCGGCACCGCCTGGCGCAGCTTGTCGAGCCGCGCCGACAGCTCGTCCGGCGACAAATAGAGCAAACCGTTGCGGGCAAAAAATTCGCCGGTTGCGGCGGCCGATACCGAGTGGAACTTATCAGATTGCGGCACCAGGCGGCCGACCAACGAGGCCGTGGCGGCGCCGGCCAATTCCGGCGTCGGCGCGCTGACCACGGCGACGATCGAGTGCGCGAGCTGCGGGAACGCGTCCTGATACGCCTGGTCGCGCTGGCGCCATGGTAGATCGGGCGACAGCAGCGTCGAGATATCGCTGTTCAGCTTGAAGTTCCGCGCCACGTAGACGGTCGAGCCCGCGAGAATCGCGACGCTCGTCAAAATCACGAGCCATTTCCGGCGCAGGCAAAAATCGACGGTGCTGGCGAAAATCGCGCTGTTCATGGCGTGCGCAAATGTTTGGCGGCAATAAACCACGACCCGCGCACTGCCCGCGCGCAAGCGGCTAATCGTTCAATGCGCGCTGCCGCACATTGGTTCACACCGCGTTTGGGTTCCCGGCGCCACAACCGCGCCACATTGCGCACGCGGTCGGTTGACGCCTCCAAAAAAGCCGCTCGCGCCCCGTTGTGGATCGGGATCGGATTTGTTCGCGGAAATGCCAAGCCGACCCGTGAACTGTGTCACAAAGGGAAAAGCCGGGAGCAGCCCCTTAGGCGGCCTGTCGCCATGCCAGCAGACGGTCGGCGTGCTTCAAGAGGGCTCTGGACTCGGCGATGCTCTGCCTCGTGGCAGCGACGGTTTCTCTCGTCTCGGACAGCATCTGAACTGCCCAGGTGAAATACTGAGCGTGGAAGTCAGGGTGGCGAATGTGGGGTAGGTGAAGATGATGAAGCGGCCGGACCAACATCGGCGTGCTCCTTTCCGCTTACAGGCGGGAGCACTACTGGTCTCTCAGCCACCGACGCCTGGCAGAGCCGTTGCCGGTGATGCGCTTAATATACGCTGTTCGGAGGTCTTCCGAAAGGGGCGGTCTGCGGTCGAATTCCGCAGCCCAATACCTGGCAGGCGATACGGGACGTCGACTTTGCCAAGGCCGGCGTCATGGACGTCCCGTCGCCGGCATTATTCCGCCGCGCTTCTTGCCGTCCGATCGGCGTCGGCGGCGAGCTGATCGACGCGCCGGATCGAGGCGCGGATGATGTCCATCTCGTGCTCGAATTCGTGCGCCTTCTGCTCCCAGTTCTGTGCAAGGAGCCGATGCCCGCTGGCGGTCGCCTGCCGGTGCAGTTTGCGCGCCAGCGCGACGCGCTCCTCCAGCGCACGCAGTGCGCTCGCGAGTGCCCGCCGCAGGCCGTCGTCGAGCGCGACGCTCATCACCTCCGCCGTGTAGGTATGACCGACGTGGCAGCGGTAACGCAGGAGATCGCCCTCGTCGATTTCCCACATCACGCCGCCGCAATCCGGACAGGCCAGAACCGAACGCCGGCCGAGATCGTCCATTTCGTCCATGTAGCGCATGCCGCTGGACCCGTTTTTTGCGATGTGCACCTCATAGCGAATGCTGTGTGGCGTCGGCACCGGGTCGCCGGCCGGCTGTCGGGCCAGGCTCTCGAGCAGCGCCGGCATGTCCGCCAACGCGACAACGTGATCGGGCTTGGCGCGGTTCAGCGCGTTGAGCGGCATTTCGGGAAACGCGGCGTCCTTGGGATCCTGCACCACCGTGGTGCCGCCGCACTGCTGTAGAGCCCACAGACCGGAGGCGCCGTCGCCCAGCGTGCCGGTGAGAACCACGCCGACCGAGCGAAAGCCGCAGCACAAAGCCGTCGCACGGAGCATCGGATCGAGGGCCGGGCGCGTGTTGTTTTCACGCGGCCCGGAACCGAGCGACAACCGGTCGCCGTCGAGCAGCAGGTGTCGGTCCGGCGGCGCGATGTAGATGCGGCCTTTGTCGAGCTTTTCGCCGTGGGCCGCGAAGGAGGCCGGCAGCGGCCCGGCGCGCGTCAGAAGCTCATCGAGGCCCGAGCGGACATGGCTCGGCAGATGAATGGTGACCAGCACCGAGGCCGGAAAATCGTGGGGAAAGTGTCGGGCAAGAAACAGAAGGGCTTCGACGCCGCCCGCTGAGGTGCCAACGGCAAGAACGTCGCGATTGGCCATGCCATGCTCCGCCGGCCTGCCCTCGCATCACAACGATGGCCGAACCGGGCGGGTTCCGCCATTGCCCTTTCCGAGGCCTTGTGACGTTGTACGGCGCTGAAATCGCGCCGGGAATTGCTGGTGCCGTACCGGCCTTTGCGCGTATGCTGGCGGCATGCGGGCGTTGGGCCGGGAGTAGCAGCGTGGCTGACAAGGGCGACAACGCTAACCAACCAGAGCACGACCAAACAAAGCCGGTGATCGTCGCCATCGGCGCTTCGGCCGGCGGCATTCAGGCCTTGCAGAGCTTCTTTGCCGCCCTGCCCGACCGCACCGGCGCCGCGTTCGTCGTCGTGGTGCATCTCGATCCGGGACATCGCAGCGAGATGCCGCAGATCCTCGCGGCGCGCACCAAAATGCCGGTAGTGCAGGTCGGCAGCCGCAACCGGCTTGAAGCCGATCACGTCTACGTCATTCCGCCCGACCGGCGGCTGCAGATGGTCGATCACGAGATCTCTGCGCTGCAATTCGACGAGCCGCGCGGCCAGCGCACGCCGATCGATCTGTTCTTCCGTTCCATGGCGGAGCGGCTCGGCGACGGCTTCGCGGTAATCCTGAGCGGCGCCGGATCGGACGGCGCCATCGGCGTGCGCGCCATCAAGGAAGCCGGCGGCATCATCCTCATACAGGAACCCAACGAGGCCGAATATTCCTCCATGCCGCGAAGCGCCATCGCCACCGGCGTCGCCGACTTCGTGCTGCCGGTACTCGATCTCGCCAAGCGGCTGGTCGACCTGATCCAGATCAAGGAAAGCGTCGCTCCCAACGTCCGCAATTTCGACGAGGAACTGCTGCGCCGGGTCATCGCGCATCTGCGGGTGCGCACCGGGCACGATTTCTCCAAATACAAGCGCTCCACCGTGCTGCGGCGCATCGCGCGGCGCATGCAGGTCAACCGCGCCGACGATCTGCAGCAATATTACGACGTCATGCGCGACCACGCCGACGAAGCGCAGGCGCTGCTCGGCGACCTGTTGATCTCGGTGACGACCTTCTTCCGCGACGGCGAGGCGTTCGAGAAGATCGCCAAGGAAGTCATTCCCGACTTGTTCAAGGACCAGGCGGCGGATGAAACCATCCGCGTCTGGGTCTCCGGTTGCGCCACCGGCGAAGAGGCGTACTCGTTCGCCATGCTGCTTCTCGAAGAGGCGTCGCGCCATCCGCTGCGGCCGCCGATTCAGGTGTTCGGCTCCGATCTCGACTCACGCGCGCTGGCGCTGGCGCGCGAAGGGCGTTTTCCGGCCGCCATCGAATCCGACGTCAGCGAGGAGCGGCTGCGCCGCTTCTTCGCCCGCGAAGGCGATCACTATCGGGTGCGCCAGGAGGTGCGCGACATCGTGCTGTTCGCGGTGCACGACCTGCTCAAGGACCCGCCGTTCTCCCACGTCCATCTGATCTCGTGCCGCAACGTGCTGATCTATCTCGACCGCGAATTGCAGGAGCAATTGTCGAGCACGTTCCATTACGCGCTCAATCCGGGCGGTTATCTGTTCCTCGGCGCCTCGGAATCGGCCGAGAACCCGAGCGGCCTGTTTCGCAGCATCGACCGCGCGGCGCGCATTTACCAGTCCACCGCCATAGCGGGCGACAAGCCGCGGCTGTTGCCGCGACTGCTCGGTCCGGTGCGCGGCGGGCGCGAGCAGATGTTCCAGCTCGGCCGCGCCGTGAGCCGGACCGTGGCGCTCGGCGAGGCGACAATGCACCGCCGCGCGCTCGAGCAGGTGGCGCCGCCCAGCATGCTGGTCGACGAGGCGCACTGCGTCCTTCATCTCTCGGAGAGTGCCGGCCGATTCGTCATGCCGTCGGGCGGCACGTTGAGCAGCGATGCCGTCGATCTGGTGCGGCCGGAGCTGCGCTTCGAGCTGCGCTCGGCGCTCAACCGCGCATTCGAGCAGCAGGCCGCGACCCTGAGCTTGCCGATCCTGGTGCGGTTCAACGGCGCGCCGCACCGCGTTCACCTCGCGGTCAAGCCGGCGTCCCGCGACAGCAACGGCGAGCCGCGGAACGTGGTGGTCATGTTCATCGAGGGCGAGGCGGTCGATGTCGGCTCGGTGGCGCCTGACCAGCAGACCACCGATGAGGCCGTACGGCGGCTGACCCAGGAACTCGAGCTGACGCAGACGCGGCTGCGCACGGTGCGCGAGGAATCGGACGCCGCCAATGAAGAGCTGCGCGCCGCCAATGAAGAGCTGCAATCCATCAACGAGGAATACCGCTCGACCTCCGAGGAGCTGGAAACCTCGAAGGAGGAGCTGCAATCGATCAACGAGGAGCTGCAGACCGTCAACAGCGAGCTCAAGCTCAAGCTCGAAAGCATGTCGCGCATCAACAGCGATTTGCAGAACCTGATCGCCGCCACCGACATCGGCACGCTGTTTCTCGATCCCAGCCTGCGCATCAAGCGCTTCACCGACCGGGTCACCGAGCTGTTCAGCATCGCGATTACGGATGAAGGCCGCTCCATCACCGATTTCGCCCACCAGCTCGAATATCAGGATCTGGTGAAGGACGCCCGCGCGGTGCTCGCCAACCTGGCGCCGGTCCGCCGCGAGGTGCGCAGCCGCGCCGGCCGCTGGTACGACATGAGGATGGGCCCGTACCGCACCGTCGACGACAAGATCGACGGCGTGGTCATCACGTTCGTCGACAGTACCGAGCGCCGCCACGTCGACGAGGCGTTGCGCCTCGGCGAAGAAACCGTACGGCAGGATCAGCGCCTCATGGAGCTGTCGCGCGACCCGATTTTCATCTGGGATTTCGACGGCGGCATCGTGTTCTGGAACCGCGGCAGCGAGGAACTGTACGGCTACTCGAGCGAGGAAGCTCTCGGCAAGCGCAAGGACCTGCTGCTCGCCACCCAGGTTCCGGGCGCGTCGTTCGCCGAGCTGCGCGCAAAATTGCTCACCGACGGCAGCTACAGCGGCGAGGTGCGGCACCGCACCAAGGACGGCCACGATCTCGTTGTCGAGACCCGCATCGTGCTGCAGAACCTCGGCGGCAAGCGGCTGGCGCTGGAAAGCACCCGCGACGTCACCGAGCGCAAGCACTGGGACAAGCGCCAACAGCTTCTGCTCGGCGAGCTGGCGCACCGCGTGCGCAACACGCTCGCCGTGGTGCAGGCGATCGCGCACCAGTCGCTGCGCACCAGCAAATCGAGCCAGGACTTCGTCGAGCGCTTCGACGGCCGGCTGGCGGCGCTCGCCGGCGCGCATTCTCTGTTGGCCAATTCCGATTGGCACGGCGCCGATCTCGCCACTTTGACGCAAAGCCAAATGGAACCCTACACGTCGGAGGATCCGGACCGGGTGCAGATCGGCGGCGAGGCCTTGACGCTGTCGGCCGATCTGGCCACGCCGTTCGGACTGATCCTGCACGAGCTCGCCACCAACGCCGCCAAGCACGGCGCGTTGTCGCGGCCGCGCGGCAGAGTTGCGATCGAATGGAGCGTGTCGCGGAACGATCCTAGCATTCTAACTGTTGTCTGGCGTGAGCAAGGCGGCCCTCCGGTCCAGCAGCCCACGACCAGCGGTTTCGGTAGCGCTCTGATCGAGAATGGGATCCCGGGCGCCAGTGTCAAACGCGAGTTCAAGCCAGCCGGTCTGATCTGCACCATCGAGCTGCCATTACCCAGGCCCGGGGAGATTGGCGGCAGTGAGTCACGTTGAACCGGCAGGCGCGCTGAACGGCGCCCGCATCTTGATCGTGGAAGACGATTTTCTGATCTCCACCGAACTCGACATGATTCTTGCCGATGCGGGCGCCACGGTAGTCGGACCCTGCCGCACCTTGGCACAGGCCGAACACGTCATCGAAGACAACGAGATCAGCGCCGCGATCCTCGACTTCCGCATTGGCACCGCCACGACGCTGCCGGTCGCCGCGCAGCTGCATCGTCACGGCATTCCATTCGTGTTCTTCACCGGCCAGACCAACACCGGCCAGATCGAAACCGCCTGTCCGGGCGCCAAGGTCATCAGCAAGCCGTTCCACCGCCGCACCATCGTCGCCGCGCTGGCCGACGTGCTGGATTGAAAGATGCGTTCCCCTCCCACTTGCGGGGAGGGGTCAGGGGTGGGGGTCGCGAGGTAACTCACTAACCGCAACGCTTGCGATTTACCTCCCGCCCCCCACCCCAACCCTCCCCGCAAGGGGGAGGGAGCGCGCAGAGTGTGCCGCGCCCTCTTCTACTTCTTCTCCACCACCACCTTGCCGACCATGTTGGGGTGGAACTTGCAGTAATAATCCACCGTGCCGACGGCTTTGACGACGATCCTCGCCTTGCCGTTTGCGGGAATCATCACGTCGAAGGCGCCGTTGCGGGCGGTGGCGGTGTGGGCGAGGAAATCGGCGTTCACCCACTCGATGGTGTCGCCGACATGCGCGGTGACCTGCGCCGGAGTATTCGTGAGTTTTTCGATTTTGACCTGAATGACCTCGGCGCGGGCCGATCCCGCCGCGAGGGCGAGCAGGAGCGCGCCGAGCATTCGGCCGGTTAATCCGCTGCGCACGTCTGTGAACCCATTTGACATTGGGCCTTATTTGACCTTCGCCGCGACTTGCTCGGCGTGCTGCTCATGGCCCTGGAAAATTTTCAGGCCGGTCTGCAGCAGGTCCTTGAGTTCGCTGTTGCTGGCCGACGGAATGAGCGTGTTTTCAAGCGCGCCATCGACGGTCTTGTGATAGGCGACCTCGTTGTCGATGTAGGCCTTGTCGAACGCGGCGCCATTGAGCTTGGCGAGCTCGGCGCGTTTGTCCTTGGCCTGCTTGACCAGGGCCTTGCTGGTGTCGTTGTCTTCCGGCGTGACTTTCAGCTTCTTGACCAGCGCCAGCGCCTTCTTGTTGACGGCCGTATGGTCGCGCTCCATGTCCTGGGCGAAGGCGCGAATCTGCTTGTTCTTGCTCTTCGCCAGCGCCTGCTTGGCGGCATCGATATCGATCTGGCCGGCCGTATAGGCGATGTGCGCGATCTGCGGATCGGTCGGCTTGGCGCCGCCTTGCGCCGACGCCGCGCCGGTCGCGATCGCCATGGCGGCCAGTGCGCCGGCTATTCTGAAAAATGTCATGCGAAATCTCCCTTGTTCACCGTGACGGCCGAGCGGCCGTGGCTGTGTCTTGACGGCTATTGGATGCGGCGGCGGGGAAAAGGTTCCCGGGAGACGGAGGAAAATTTTTCGCAGATTTGATCCGTAAAAGTCTTTTATCGATCATATCGATCAGAGAAAGCCCTCGATCGCAATGGCCGACAAAAGTTTCGGCCGCCATTGCGATCGACGGCACCATGCGACGAGCTGAATTAACCGCCGGTCGTCTGTCCCAACTCCCTTAAGCGCGCGATCACCGCGTCGGCCATGCGCTGGCAGCGCACGCCGTCGAACGGGAACACGCCGGTGAGCAGCGGGCCGACCTGGCGTTCCAGGTCGCCGCGCAGCAGCGCGCGCGCCCGGTGCAGCCGGGTTTTCACCGTCTGCGACCGCAAGCCCAGCAGCTCGGCGGTTTCCTCGATGCTCATGTCCTCGATGAGCCGCGCCACCAGAACGAGACGGAACGGCTCCGGCAGCGCGTCGATCGCGTGCTCCAGAATTTTGTTGATTTGCTGCTGCGCCATGCTGCGTTCGGGATCGGGTTGCGAGGACCACAGGGGAAACGGGATGATCTGTGCCTCGGTGGCGCCGGCTTGCTCGATGGTCTCGACATTGACCGCGGCGCGCCGGCGGCGCAGACGGCCATAGGCTTCGTTGAGCGTGATGCGCGTGAGCCAGGTGGCGAGTGTAGACTCGCCGCGAAACTCCGACAGATGCGTAAACGCCCGCACATAGCATTCCTGCACCACGTCCTCGGCCTCGTGCTCGTCGCGCACGATCGAGCGGGCGAGCCGAAACAGGCGCCGGTTGTTCTGCTGCACGATGGCCCGCAGCGCCGTCTCTTCGCCGCGCCGGGCGCGCGCCAGGAGATCGTCCTCGACCGCCAGCGCGGCTGTCATCTGCTGCTTCGCCATGACTCCTCTTTTCAGCTACGCGCGCCGGGACCGCGATCATCCGGCCGCCCATTAGATGGGGGTGGGGCCGAAAGGTTCCCAAAATTTTGCCGGCAATTTCATGCCGGCCGCAGACGAATCGACCCTATCGCACCGGCTTGGCCATAACCCTCGGGGCAGGCTTCACAATTCCGTCACCTCTGCCTATAAACTAGCAGCTACGGCCGCATTGCGGCAGTGAGTCGTGTGCCAGGAGCCACCTTGAACGTCCACGTGAACGTCCCTGTGCCGCCAACGGCGCCCTCGGTAGGTCCGTCCGGATTCCCAGCGCTGGTGCTCAACGCCGACTTTCGCCCGCTGAGCTACTACCCGCTGTCGCTATGGTCCTGGCAGGACGCCATCAAGGCCGTCTTCCTGGAACGCGTGAACATCGTCGCCAATTACGACCGCGCGGTGCGCAGCCCGAGCCTGGAGATGAAGCTGCCCAGCGTGGTGTCGCTGAAGACCTATGTGAAGCCGTCGACGCATCCGGCGTTCACCCGCTTCAACGTGTTCCTGCGCGACCGCTTCTCCTGCCAGTATTGCGGCGCGCGCGACGACCTGACGTTCGATCATCTCCTGCCGCGCTCGCGCGGCGGCCACACCACGTGGGACAACGTCGTCGCCGCCTGCTCGCCCTGCAACCTACGCAAGGGCAACCTGACGATGGCGGAATCCAACATGTGGCCGTCGCAAAAGCCGTTCCAGCCCTCGGTGCAGCACCTGCACCGCAACGGCCGGCTGTTTCCGCCGAACTATCTGCACGACAGCTGGCTCGATTATCTGTACTGGGATACCGAGCTCGATCCGTGATGCCGGGCTACTTCCGAACTACTCCGCCGCTTCCTTGCGCGCGCCGGCGAATGCCGGGGCGACTTCGGCCATGAAGCGCGACATCTCGTCCTTCACCTGATTGTGCGGCTTCAAGCCCACGTTGGCGTAGAGGATCACCTCCGCGATGCCGGCGGCCTCGACTTTCTTCAAGGTCTCGATCATGCGCGCCGGCGAGCCGAGCAGCACGGAGTTTTCCGTCAAATCCTCCGGCTTCACCTTCTGCAAGCGGTCGACGATGTCGATGAAATAGCGGTAGCTCGGCGGCGCGGTCTTGGGATCGCCCGGGAAAGCCGGGATCACGCACTCTTTATAGTATCGGACCTGCCGGGCGCGGGCGGCGTCCTCCGTCGCCTTGTCGTCGGCAAAATGCAAAAAATAGCTGCACATCATGCGGCCCGGCTTCTTGCCGTGCTTGATGCAGGTCTCGTTGTAGAGGTCGGCGACCTGCTTCAATCCGCCGAAGCTCATGGCGGCGGCGAACGGCGCCACGACCAGGCTGCAGCCGAGCCGCGCCGCAAGCTCGATCGACGGTTTTGAGAACGATCCGACGTAGGTCGGCAGCGGCCGCTGCACCGGCTTCGGCGTGATGCGCACGTCGTCGAACGAATAGTATTTGCCGTGGTGCGAGATGCGGCCCTCGGCCGCCCAGAGCTTGCGGACGAGTTCGAGACCCTCCTCGAAGATGCCCTGGTTGTCGTCGAACGAGACGTGGAACGGCGCGTATTCGCGCTTGTCGTAGCCGCGGCCGCAGGCGAAATCGACGCGGCCGTTGGACAAAAGATCGAGCGTCGCCCATTGCTCGGCGACCCGGATCGGATGATGCAGCGGCAGCACGGTGACGGCCGGCGCCAGCCGGATGCGCGTGGTATTGGCCGCCACATAGGCCAGCACCATGTCGGGGCAGGACAACACGCCGAGCGAGTTGAAGTGATGCTCGCCGATCCACGCCGAGTGCATGCCGACCTTTTCCGCATGCAGCGCCTCGGCGGTGATATCGGCGACGAACTGATTCGAGGAGCGCGTGTTGACGGCGTAGTGATTGTCGCTGAGCGTGAAATAGCCGAAGTCCATGCCGCCCTCCCTCACTCGACCGGCGTGCCCGGCGCCGAGTCCTCGAACACCGTGACGGCCGGCGGCGTGCCGGCAAAGCCGAGCTCGCTCCAGCGCGCAACCACCTGCTCGTACATCGGCTTCGACAGCTTGGTGCGCTTGGAGAAGTTTTTGATGTAGCGATAGTCCATGCAGGCGTTGATCAGCGCCTTGGAACCCCACGGCCTGATCTCCGGCGGATTGAGGCTCGGATCCAGAAACGTGCTCCAGGTCTCGCGCAGGATGTCGATCGATTGCGCCGGCCGCGAGCGGGTCGCCATCGCCCACAGCACCTGATGGATGTTGGTCGGATCGACATCGTCGTCGACCACGATGACGTATTTGCCGAAATAGGCGCCGGCGGTGGTCTGCGCGGCGAGCGCCATGACCTGCGGGGCATGGCCGGCATACATTTGTTTGATCGACACCACGGTCATGCCCCAGCCGGCCGCTTCGGGGATCGACCAGACGCCCTGGATACCGGGCACGCCGAGCTTTTGCAGGTCGGCCCAGATCGCCGCCGAGCGCAGCGCCGCCCAGAACAGGCCGGCCTCGTTGGCCGGGCCGTCCGCCATCAGCGCGCAGGTCAAGGTCGGATTGTTGCGGAAGCGCACCTTCTCGACGCGCATGTAGGGCGTGGCGCCGCTCGGCCGCCCGTAATAGCCGGTGAACTCGCCGAACGGACCTTCGGCGAACGTCTCGTCCGGATAGACAAAGCCTTCGAGAATGATCTCGGCGCGCGCGGGCAGCGGCAGGCCGGTGACGTCGCTCTTGAACAGCTCGATCGGCGCGCCGTTGATGCCGCCGTAATATTCGTATTCGCTCTCGGTTTTCGGAAAGCTCGTCGCCGCGACCAGAAACAACAACGGATCGATGCCGTAGGCGGCGGCGATCGGCATCGGCTTGCCCATCTTCCACCACTTCTCGCGGTCGATCGTGGCATCCTTGCCGGGCGAGGTGTAGACGCCGATCTCGCGCGGGCCTTTGATCATCATCCGGTAGGTGCCGACATTGATGCGGCCGGTCTCCGGGCATTGCGTCACCACGGCATCGCCGGTGCCGAGATAGTGCCCGCCGTCGAGCGGCCACATGCGCTGCGCCGGAAATTGCCGGATGTCGATGGCATCGCCGGTGACGATGTTCTGATTGCAGATCGCGGCTTCGGCCGGCACTTCCTTCGGCTTCATGGTGCGGCCCATCTTGCGTTGCAGCGCCTGCACCGCCTTGAGCGGATGATCGACCGGCGCTTCGCCGATCATCAGGCAGAAACGCGACAGGTTGCAGCCGATCATGTTGTAGAGCGCGCGATGCCCGGGATGGCCCTTGATGTTTTCGAACAACAAAGCCGGGCTTTTCTCGCTGCCGGCCAGATAGGTGATGGTGGCGGCTTCGAGATCGGGATCGACCTCGGCGCTGATGCGCTTGAGCTCGCCCATGGCCTCGACCTTGGCCAGCCATTCGTCGAGATCGCTGGCATTGCGGCTGCGCGCCGCAACGGTGACGGACTGCTCCGCCGCATCGCGTTTTTCGGCCGTGCCGACGCTCACACTCATGTCCATGGCCAAATCCTACCTGCGCCGATGCTACGCCGGCCGGCGCAGCTCGACCTTATTGATTATCGCCGCCGGCGAAAAGCGCCGCGCGGAACCTCTGCCGCACCGGCCGGGTTGATCCAATACCATGGCCAGCAATGACAATTTACGCGATCGCACCGTCGTCATCACCGGCGCTTCGGCGGGCGTCGGCCGTGCCACGGCGCATCGCTTCGCCCGCGCCGGCGCCAAGGTGGCGCTGATCGCCCGCGACGCCGCGGCGCTCGAAGAGGTCAAGCGCGAAGTCGAAGAACGCGGCGGCTCGGCGCTTGTGCTGCCCCTCGACGTCGCCGATGCCGACGCGCTGTTCGCCGCCGCCGACGCGGTGGCGGCGCAGACCGGCGTCATCGACATCTGGATCAACGACGCCATGGTCACGGTGTTCGCACCGGTCTGGCAGGTGTCGCCGGAAGAATTCCGCCGCGTCACCGAGGTCACCTATCTGGGCTTCGTGCACGGCACCATGGCGGCGCTGCGCCACATGCGGCCGCGCAATAGCGGCACCATCGTCCAGGTCGGCTCGGCGCTGGCGTACCGCGGCATTCCGCTGCAGTCAGCCTATTGCGGCGCCAAGCACGCCATCCGCGGTTTCACCAATTCGCTGCGCACCGAGCTCCTGCACGCCGGCAGCGCCGTGGCGCTGAGCATCGTCGAGCTGCCGGCGGTCAACACACCGCAATTCGACTGGGCCAAGACCCACATGCCGCACCAGCCGCGGCCGGTGCCGCCGGTGGTGCAGCCGGAAGTCATCGCCGACGCCATCTTCCGCACCGCGCTCAATCCGCGCCGCGAAGTCTGGGTCGGCATGAGCACGCTCAAGGCGATCCTGGGCACCATGGTGCTGCCGGACTTTTTGGATCGCTATCTCGCCCGCAACACCTACGAGGCGCAGGAGCGAGTGGCCTACGTCTCCGCCGAGCGGCGCGACAACCTGATGCAGCCGGTCGGCGACCTGCACCGCACCCGCGGCAGCTTCGACAACGAAGCCGCCAACCGCGCGCTCGCCGTGCCCGGCCCCCTCGCTCGCCTCACGCCGACACTGGCCGGCGCGCTGACCGGATTGTCGATCGGGCTTTTGTTGGCGCGCGCACTGCCGGCGCTGCGCAATGTGAACGGCATCCGCCGACAGCACGGGTTGTTCAGGTGATTTGCAATCCAGTCGGCATCATATATTGTTTGTTTGGTACGATATTAAGTGATTATTTCCGATCAGAGAAAGCCGTCGATCGCAATGGCTGGCGTGTGTTTCGAAAGGATTGTTTTGTCATATGTGGACGGCCCCTTGGCAAGCACTTTTGTGACGAGCGACTTGGCAGCTGCGGTCATATGTACGGCCTTTTGGTGCGGGCGA
>Ga0070741_10001835_pt1 | contig 60948 bp, 66 predicted proteins | sample Coa_R1_4_FD_66440 | JGI IMG/M metagenome (GOLD analysis project Ga0070741, IMG submission 66440) | Surface soil microbial communities from Centralia Pennsylvania, which are recovering from an underground coalmine fire - Coalmine... | ecosystem: Environmental > Terrestrial > Soil > Unclassified ...
TCACGCCACGGGACCAGCCATGGATCAACACGGACTCAGCGACGAGGAATGGCTCTGCCTGGAGCGCTATGCCCGCGACCGGCAGGACACCGGCGCGAGCCTCGAGGTGCTGGCCAGGCTGGAGCAGCTCGGCCTGCTGATGCGCGGCTGGGGCCCGACCTACGTGGTCACCGCGCGCGGCGAGGCGCTGCTGCGGGAGGGGCGGACTCAGGCCCGCAGGTAGCCGGCGTGGTCGATGACCGCGCCGGCGGCGCCGCGCTCCAGCGCCGCGCGCAGTTCCGCCGGCAGCGGCTGCTTGGAGAGGTCGTGGCCGTCGACGTGCACATACACCGTTTCCGCGGTGGCGAACACCCGCTCGCTGCCGGCGATGCGGAATTCGGTGAGGAGCGTGAACGAGGTATTGCCGAAGCGGATCGCCCGCGGCGTCAGCTCGACGACGTCGTCGTAGCGCGCCGAGCCCTTCCATTCGAAGGCCTGCCTGACCAGCTGGAAATCGACCGTGCCGGCGGCCAGCGCCTCGCCGTAGCCGAGCGCGCGCAGGAACTCGGAGAAGCCGAGATCGACGTAATCGCCGTAACGGGCGTTGAACACCACCTTCTGCGCGTCGCACTCGCCGTAGCGCACGCGGAAGTAGTAGCGGAATGGCGCGCTCACGCGGCCGGCTCCGTCATCGCGTAGCTGCCTGCCGGCAGCGGCTGCGGCCTGAGCCGGCGCGGGCGGCGGTACAGCTGCACCACCGCCGCGGCGGCGAAGATCGGATCCAGCGGCTTGCGGAAGCGTCCTTCCATCACGCTCTCGCGCTGCACCGCCAGGTACAGGAACATGCCCAGGGCGCAGGCAGGCAGCAGCCACTCGCGGCCGCGGAAGCGGTTCTTCGCCACGCCCCAGGCCACCCACAGGATCAGCGGCGGCCACAGCCAGCGCGTCCACACCGTGAGAAAGCCGGTGATGGAGCGCAGGTCGTTGTCCGGCCAGGCCTCGGCGAAGCTCAGGTAGAGGAAGTTCTCCCATACCTCCTGCCAGCGCGGGAAGGTGCGCTCGGCCTCCACCCGCGCGCGCTCGGCGATCCAGTCGCGGCGGCCCTGGCTGAGGTCGATGGTCACCTGGACGGTGCCCTCGCGGGCGGTCAGCCAGTCGGAAAAGGGGTAGAAGCTGGGGTTGTAGAAGCTGGGCGAGCCGAACTGGTAATGGCCCATGGGCCCGAAGTCCAGGCCGATGTTCTTGGCGCCGCTGCGGCTGTAGATCTCGTTGAGGTAGAGGTTGCCGAACGGCGCGAAATAACCCAGCGCCACCTTGCCGTGCAGGCCGGCCGGGATCGCCAGGGCCAGCAGCAGCACGACGCCCACCGCCGCCTTGGCCAGCTTGCGCCGCTGCGGCAGCCACAGGCACAGCAGGCATAGCAGGGCCATCGGCAGCGCCACGCTGCGGGTGAAGCCGCAGGCCAGCCACAGCGCGCAGGCGGCGGCGAAGGCGCGCACGGTGCGCTTGCGCTGGGCGCGGAAGGTCGCCCAGAAGGCGAAGCCGGTCAGCGTCAGCAGCAGCGTCTCGTTCATGAAATAGGCGTAGATGCCGAGGAAGCCGGGCACCAGGGCGATGGCCAGCGCCCCGCCCAGGGCCCAGGCCCGCGGCAGCAGCTCCTTCAGCGCGCGATACCAGCCGTAAGGCACCATCGCGCACAGAAAGCCCGCCCCGGTCAGGATCACCGCCTGGTCGCGCACCGCCGCCTGCTGCAGCAGCCAGGTCCACAGCTGGTACAGGTAGGGGTCGCCGCTGCCCATGATGTTGGGGTGCAGGAAATAGAGCCCGTTCTCCCAGTGCCGGCCCGGATCGGAGAACAGGTGGTTCAGCGGCGAATCGTAGAACGGGAACAGCAGCCGCATCAGCATCGCCGCCCCCAGCGCCCAGCGCAGGGCGTGCTCGACCCGCGCCCGGGTCAGGCAGGATGGGCGCAAGGGCATGCTACTTGCCGAGACGGGCAGCGAGGGCGGATTCTGCATAGAGGCGCAGAGGATTGCCGATTGGCGCTTTTTCCGCCAGTGCCTGCTGCAGCCGCGGCATGCCGTGCAGGTACAGCGGCATCCACCAGCGCCCGCCGTTGCGGCGCGAGATCACCAGGTGCGGCAGGCCGAGCAGACGCACCGCGCGCACGCCGCTGACCTGGGACCAGCGCAGCTCGTTGACGCGGAACAGGATCAGGCCCTCTTCCGCCACCGTCACCGTGAACAGGCCGAACAGCAGGCCGAGCGCCAGCACCAGCTCCACGCCCAGCGCGATCAGCGCCAGCTTGCGCGGCCAGACCAGCCAGGCGCCCAGCCCGAACCACAGCAGCAGCAGCGCCACCGGCACCGAGCGCCAGTGGATGCGGAAGGTTTCGAATCCGGGCCGGCTCATGCCGCCGGACCGCGCGGCGCCGGAGAGGGTGCAAGACTCATGCCGCGACTCTACCCCAGGCCGGCGCGCGGCGAAAATCCCCGGGCTTTCATCGCCCTGCCGGCCTTTCCCCGAATCCCCCGGTGAAATCGGCGGAAGAAATGTTTTATGCTAGAGGCACGCATCGTGGATCGTTCCACTACCGGCACTCTGCGAGTCCCGCACGACCTTCGGAGTCCCGGCGAGCCGCGCCCCGTGAAGCTCACGGGGCGTTTTTTATGCGCGCCGCCTCGGCGGCCTCGTACCCATCAGTACTCGGCCTTGAAGGTCCGCGCCAGGCGCGGCCCGGTGCCGAAGTAGTGGCGGAACACGTACAGCAGCGGCTGCCAGCGCCCGGTGTCGATATGCTGCGTGCCCTCGACCACGATGTCGCGGTGGGCGTGGGTGCGCAGCACGCAGGTCTCCAGGATGGTGAACTGCGGCGGCGGCCCGCCGGCATGCGCCGCCACCAGCCGCGCCTCCAGCTGCAGCGGGCACTCGGCGATGCGCGGCGGCGCCACCTGCTCGGACCGCAGCGGCGTCAGCCCGGCGCAGCCGAACTTGTCGGCGACGTGGCGGTAGCCGATGGCGCGCTTGTCCTCCGGCACCGGCGCGCGCCCGGTGGTCGGCGCCAGCCTCTCCACCGCGCCGTGCTGCGCCGCCGAGGGCAGGTTGATGACGCACTCGCCGGTGCGCCGCAGGTTGTCCAGGCCCTGCCCGCCCTCGCTCATGCCCAGCACCACGCGGTCGCCGAGCGCGAATGACGAGGACATCGGCGAGATGTTGGGGGTGCCGTCGGGGTTGAGCGTGGTGATCAGCGCCACCGGGGTGCCGTAATAAAAGATGCGGGGCTGGATCGGGATGGAATTCATGGTGATTGACGCGTGGATGCCTGATCCCATGTTCCGCCCGCCGGCCGGCGAACGCTTCGGGCGCGGGCGAAGCGTCCGCCGGCGCCGCGCCTTACACTGCCGCCATGGAAGATCGCGCCGCCGGCATCCTGGTGCGGCTCGGCGGCCTGCTGTCGGAGCCGGCCCGGGCGCGCATGCTGCTGTCCCTGATGGACGGGCGCCAGCGCCCCGCGACCGAGCTGGCGCAGCTGGCCGGCGTCACGCCGCAGACCGCCAGCGAGCACCTGCGCCTGCTGATCGACAGCGGCGCGCTGCGCGTCCTGCCGCAGGGCCGCCACCGCTACTACCGGCTGGCCTCGGACGAGTGGGCCGAAACCCTGGAGACGATGGCGGCGATGGACCTGCCGAACCTGCCGCGGCCGCCGGCGCGGGGCGAGATGCCGCCGCTGGCCCGGGCGCGGCTGTGCTACAAACACCTCGCCGGAAGGCTCGGCGTGGCCTGGGCCGAGACGCTGCAGCGGCGCGACTGGCTGCATGGCGCCGGGCTGCATCTGTCGCTCAACCCCAAGGGCCTAGCGGCCCTGCGCAAGCACGCCCTGCTCGGCGCCGACGAGGATCCGCGCCGGCTCTCGGCCAAGCCCTGCCTGGACTGGACCGAGCGCCGCCACCATCTCGCCGGCCCGCTCGCCAACCTGCTGACCGAGCGCATGCTCGACCGCCGCTGGCTGATCCGCTCGCGCCAGGCGCGGGTGCTGCTGCCGACGGTCGAGGGCGAGCGCGGGCTGCGCCGGCTCGGCGTCGAGTTGTAGCCCCGGTGTCCTCGCGTTCGCGCATCCTGGCGCAGCAGAAGGCGTGGGCGCAGGCCGCCGGGCTGCGCATCATCGCGCCCGGCTACCTGGAAAGCGTCGACGCCAACCTGCGGCAGCCCATGCAGCCGGCGACGTTGGCCGCCTTCCAGGCCGGCGAGGCGGCGGAGCTGAAGGATTTTCCGCGCTATCCGGCCAAGCTGCGGGCGCTGTTCTCCTCTGCCGCGCTGGTGGTCAATGTCTTCGACCACTGGACCACGTGCGACGCCGCGCCGCTGCTCGCCGCGCTCGGCATCGAGGGCCGCGCCGAGCGGCTGGCCTACGAGGTGCGCTTCCCGATCAGCGCCGAGGGCACGCCGCCCAACGTCGACCTGGCCGTGACCCTGGCCGGCGGCCGCTGCGTCGGCATCGAAAGCAAGTTCACCGAATGGCATCTGCCGCGGCGGCCGGCCAGGATCCGCTTCAAGGACAAATATTTTCCGCCCGGCCAGGCGCTGTGGACCGATCGCGGCCTGCCCGCCTGCCAGGCTCTGGCCGAAGAGATCCAGCAGGGCCGGACCCGCTACCGCTACCTCTATGCCAGCCAGCTGCTCAAGCATGCGCTGGGCATGGCCACGCAGTGCCGCGCCGGCTTCGGCCTCTGCTATCTCTACTACGAATGGAGCGGCCCGGCGGCGCGCGAGCACCGGCGCGAGCTCGGGCATTTCGCCGGGCACGCCGGCGCCGAACTGGACTTCCGCTGGCTCAGCTACCAGGAACTGTACCGCCGCCTGCGCGCGGCCGGCGGCGTCGACCCGGCCTACCTCGATTACCTCGGCGCGCGTTATTTCCGCGACTGAGGCGCGTCGCTTTTACCGGCCAGGCACATCAGGGTCGCCATGCCGTGCAGGCACTGCGTTTCCCGGCCGCCTTTCAGGACGTAGGCCCTCAGCTCGCAGATGGTCAGGGTGCGGCCGCTGCGGATCACCTGGCCGACCGCGCGCACCCGCTCGCCGTCGGCCGGCGCGATCAGGTTGACCTTGAACTCCACCGTCAGCACCGAACTGTCCGCCGGGAACAGCGTGTAGGCGGCATAGCCGCCGGCGGAATCGGCCACGGTGCTGACCATGCCGGCGTGGAAGTAGCCGTGCTGCTGGCTCAGTTCCGGCCGGTACGGCAGTTCGATCGCCACCCGCCTGGGGGCGATCTCCGCCAGCACCGCGCCGAGGTGGCGCATGGCGCCCTGGCGGGCGAAGCTGTCGCGCACGCGCTGCTCGAACTCCGCATCGACCGCCTGCATGGAACCCTCCCGGCTGTTGACGCCGATTATGCCGCCACCGGGTGCCGGTCGGGTTTCCGCCGCCGTTCATCGCGGCAAGCCGGATGGGGCCCGGCTTTTGTCGCCTCATAGCGCATGGGCCGCGAACGGCCGCTGGTCTGGACCCGCATCATGCTGAACAAGCTGCGCCAACTGCTGCACTTCGACACACCGGCGGAAAGCTCCGCTCCGCGCCGCCCCTCGCTGCGCCTGCCGCCCGGCGCCATCGTCGCCGAACAGGGCCTGCGCCACCTGCCGCAAGCCGCCGGCGTCCGCGCCGTGCTGGCGCAGATGGACGAGGCCTACGTGGTGGTGCGCACCGCCGCGAACGCGCAGTGGTATGCCACCTGGCAGCCGTACCGCGGCGGCTGGGACCTGCTGTGCCTGGAAGAAGACGGCCCTGCCGCCGCCGTGGAACCGGCGGCCGCGCCGGCGCCGCGCCTGCGGTGCCGCAGCTAGGGCGATTGCGCGAGGGCCTGTTAGCGCGATTTTTTCGATCGCTGCGATCGATATGGCGTAGGCCCTAGCTCAACAGCTCGTACTGGCCGCCCTTCTCCAGCGCCGCCCGGTAGGCCGGCCGCGCATGGATGCGGTCGAGGAAGGCGCGGGTCTTCGGTCCCACCGCGCCGGCGCCGCGCGCCGCGGCCGCCTCCAGCGGGAAGCTCATCTGCACGTCCGCCGCGCTGAACGCCTCGCCGGCGAACCAGGCGTCGCGGCCCAGCTCGGCCTCGATGTAGTCGAAGTGCAGCCTGAGCTGCGGGTCGATGAATTGCTGGTTGACCTTGGCGACGATGCCGCGCGCGATCGGCTTGACGAAAAACGGCATCGGCGCCGTGGCGACCTTGCCGAAGATCAGCTTCAGCAGCAGCGGCAGCATCGCCGAGCCCTCGGCGTAGTGCAGCCAGTAGTCGTAGCGCAGCCGCTGCGGCGTGCCCGCAGCCGGCGCCAGCCGCCCCTGGCCGTAGCGCTCCACCAGGTAGCCGACGATATTGCCGGATTCGGCGATCACCACGCCGTCGTCGTCGATCACCGGAGACTTGCCCAGGGGGTGCACCGCCTTCAGCTCGGGCGGCGCCAGCATGGTCGCGGCGTCGCGCTGGTAGTGCTTGATCCGATACGGCACGCCCAGCTCCTCCAGCAGCCACAGCACGCGCTGCGAGCGGGAATTGTTGAGGTGGTGGACGGTGATCATCGTGGTTCTCCCTTTGCCGCGCGGCCGATCGTCAAGACTTTTTTAATGCCGCACCTTCGCGCGGTTTTGCAGGGACGGTCACGCCGGCATTCCCATGATCCCGGCGATTCCTGCCAGCGGCATTTTCCGGGCCGCCGCACGGTCATGCGGGCCCCCACCGTGCCGTCCGGCTGCGACAATAACAACAACTCCGCGTCCCCCACAACGACGACCGGCGAGAGCGTCGCCGGCGGCACGCTGCCGGTCAGCCACACCCGGCTACGCCGGCACGCCGTCGGCGGGGCGGCTCCGGCGGAGGCGTCCCCGTCTTTCCTGCCAGGAGTAAGGGCGGCCGCAATGCGGCGGCAACATCAGCGGCGGCGCAGCTCCGGGTGGTCGGTTCGCACCGGCAACGGAACCGGCGCCGCATGGGTGCCGCCGGCGAGCCAGCTGAGCAGGGCGTGGTCGAAGCGGAACAGCGCCAGCAGCCGCAGCCCCAGGAACAGCGTCACCGAGCCGAGGGCGACGAGGATGCGGATGCCTGGGTTCATGAAGCGCTCCCTTGCTGCGACGATGCGGTGCCTGGAACCAGCATCGGCCTGATTTCCCGGGGCGCCACACGGCGGCGGTCCGGCGGTGCCGCCGCGATGACGAACGGCCCAGGTGCTGCGCCGGACAGGGACCCTGGTGCTGCGAGGCTGGCGGCAGGCCACCGGTCCGCGATGCGCGGCAACCAAACGCGGTGTTCTGGCGTACAGTGCGCCGACCCCCTATTTCGAGTTCCGCAGCCCCATGATCGACCTGCGCAGCGACACCGTCACGCGCCCCTCGCCCGCCATGCTCGCCGCCATGAGCGCGGCCGAGGTCGGTGACGACGTCTGGGGCGACGATCCCACCGTGGCGCGCCTGCAGGCGGTGGTGGCCGAGCGCGCCGGCAAGGAAGCCGGCCTGTTCTTTCCCAGCGGCACGCAGAGCAACCTCGCCGCGCTGATGGCACACTGCGAGCGCGGCGACGAATACCTGGTCGGCCAGCTGGCCCACACCTATCGCCACGAGGGCGGCGGCGCCGCGGTGCTCGGCAGCATCCAGCCGCAGCCGATCGAGCAGGAAGCCGACGGCAGCCTGCCGCTGGAGCGGGTCGCCGCGGCGATCAAGCCGGCCGACGCCCACTTCGCCCGCACCCGCCTGCTGACGCTGGAGAACACCTGGCATGGCCGCGTGCTGCCCGCCGCCTACATGCGGGAGGCGACGGCGCTGGCGCATGGCCGCGGCCTCGCCACCCATCTCGACGGCGCCCGCGCCTTCAACGCCGCCGTCGCCTCGGGCCGGTCGCTGCACGAAATCTGCGCCGGCTTCGACAGCGTCTCGCTGTGCTTCTCCAAGGGCCTGGGCGCTCCGGTCGGCTCGGTGCTGGTCGGCGGCAAGGCGCTGCTCGAGCGCGCCCATCGCTGGCGCAAGGTGCTGGGCGGCGGCATGCGCCAGTCCGGCGTGCTCGCCGCCGCCTGCCTGTATGCGCTGGAGCACAACGTGGCACGGCTGGCGCAGGACCACGCCAACGCCGCGCGGCTGGCGCAGCTGCTCGCGCAGATCGCGCCGCTGCAGCTCAGCGGCCAGGCCACCAACATGGTGTTCCTGACCATTCCGCCGGAGCACTGCGCGCCGCTGGAGGCGCACCTGAAGCAGCGCGGCATCCTGATCCAGGCGCTGTACGGCACCCGCCTGGTGACGCACCTGGACATCGCGGAGCGGGACGTGGCAACGGTGGCGGGGGCGGTGCGCGACTACTTCGCCGCCTGATACGGCGCGGGCAAGCGGCATTGCCGCAACCCGCCTGTTTTTTGCGTCATCCGCGCCGCTCACCACCAGGGATAGAACGGCGGCATCGCCGATGCCTTGCCGCTGTACCGCGGCGTGCGCTTTTCCAGGAACGAGCGCACGCCTTCCTTGCCGTCCTGCAGGCTGGTGTAGAACACCGCCAGCGAATCGACCTTGTGCGCCTCGAGCGGGTGCGGTTGCGCCGCGTTGCGGTACATCATCTGGCGGGTCAGCGCGATCGACACCGGCGAGCGGTTGTCGATGATGCGGTGCGCCAGCTTGTAGGCTTCCGGCAGCAGCTGGTCCGGCGGCAGCACCGCCTTGACCAGGCCGCCGCGCCTGGCTTCCTCGGGATCGAGGATATCGGCGCTGTAGGTCCACTCCAGCGCCTGGGCGATGCCGACGATGCGCGGCAGGAACCAGCTCGAGCAGGCCTCCGGCACGATGCCGATCTTGCCGAAGACGAAGCCGATGCGCGCCTTTTCCGAGGCCAGGCGCACGTCCATCGCCAGGGTCATGGTGGCGCCGATGCCCACGGCCGGGCCGTTGATGGCGGCGATCACCGGCTTCTTGCAGTCGAAGATCGCCAGCGTGACGCGGCCGCCGGTATCGCGCAGGCCATGGAAGATCGCCGGGTCGTCGAGCTTCTCGTCCATGTCCTTCAGGGTCGGCCGGAGCGACTCGTCCAGGCCGAAGACGTTGCCGGCGCGGGTCAGGTCCATCCCGGCGCAGAAGGCGCGGCCGGCGCCGGTCACCACCACCGCGCCGACCGAGTCGTCCTCGGAGGCGCGGCCGAATGCGTCGACCAGCTCGTTGGCCATCTCGACGGTGAAGGAGTTGAGCTGCTCCGGGCGGTTCAGGCTCAGGGTCAGGACGCGGTCCTCGACCTGCCACGACAGGGTGTTGTAGTTCATGGTTTCTCCGGGGTTGCGCCGGCGAGTGTAGCCCAAAGGTATATATTTCCTATTGCCGGTGGCGTCCGCGCCGCCGAAGCTGGCCCATCACATACAACAAGGCCGCGCCGCGGCCACTCGGGGAGTTCTCAAGCAATGCTTCGCCATTCGCGGCTGTTTCCGCTGTTCCTTTCGATTCTCCTGCTGCAGGCCTGCGGCAGCAGCAGTGCGCCGCTGGGCAGCGGCAATGGAGGCGGCGGCGCCGGCACCCCGGTCGCCGCCGACCGCGACGGCAAGATCTACGCGCAGAGCATCACCTCGCCGATCGGCGACACCGTGGTGTTTCAGGTGTTCGAGCCGACCCACCTCAAGGCCGGCCAGACCTACCCGCTGGTGCTGAACAGCCACGGCTACGGCGGCACCCGCGCCACCGCGCCGAACGCCATGATCCAGAAGCTGATGGACAACGGCTATTACGTCATCTCCATCGACGAGCGCGGCAATGGCCAGTCCAGCGGCACGGTGCGGGTGATGGATCCCGACTACGAGGGCCAGGACCTGGTGGCGGTGCTCGACTGGGCCGAAAGGCTGGAAGGCCTGCGCCGCCACGGCGACGGCAGCATGGTGGTCGGCAGCTACGGCGGCTCCTACGGCGGCATGTACCAGTTCCTGCTGATGGGCGCCGATCCCAAGCACCGCCTGCACGTGCTGGCGCCGGACATCACGCCGCACGACCTGGTGTATTCGCTGGACGAGAACAACGTGGTCAAGTCCGGCTGGGGCCTGGCCCTGGTCGCCGGCGGCGAAGCCGGCGTGTTCGAAGCCGATCCGGCGACCGCCCTTACCGGCCTGCTGACCCGCACGGCTTCGGGCCAGTCGCCGCTGCGCCAGGACCCGACCATCGTCGAATCACTGACCGACGCCGCCCTGTACAACGCCTTCACTCCCACCGCGCAGAACTTTTTCAAGTACCACAGCGTATCCTACTTCTGCGACGGCCTGCCGCCCGGCCCGCAGGCCTGGACCCTGCCGGTCTCCGTGCCGGACAGCTTCAAGGTGGCGCCCACGCCCTTCCCCCAGGCCGACGTGCTGCTGTCGCAGGGCATCCAGGACAGCCTGTTCAACTTCAACAACGGCTACGCCAACTACCAGTGCCTGAAGGCGCGCGGCGGCGACGTGCGGCTGATCAGCCACCAGGGCGGCCACATCCTGCCGGTGTCGCTGGCCAGCGTGCCGCTGCCGCCGGGCAGCAACCTGCAGGACGCGCTGGACCCGTTCTACGCCGCGCTCAACCCGCCCGAGTTCCAGGGCCCGAGCGGCGCCGAGGCCTGCGGCGGTATCACGGTCGCCGACGCCGACTTCGCCTGGTTCCAGGAAAAGCTGCAGGGCATCGCCGGCGCCATCGACAAGGTGCTGACCACCGGCAGCGACTTCTGCATCAGCCTGGCGGACAAGGACGCCATCCAGGTGCACGCGGTCAAGCATGGCGGCACCTCCTACACCATCGCCAGCACCACGCCGCAGCTCAACAGCCTGCTCGGCGTGGTCGGCTCGCTGCTCGGCGGCGACATCCGCCAGGCCCTGCTGGCGGTGCAGCCGCTGTACACCGCGCCGGCCGACGACAGCCTGGTGGCCGGCATCCCGACGCTGTCGGTGACCATGGCCAATCCGCTCGGCGCGTCGCCGTCCTCGTGCAACAACCCGCTCAACGTCGGTGGCTGCGACCCGATCTTCTTCTTCGGCATCGGCTATCTCGCCAGCGGCTCCTCCGACTGGAAGCTGGTCGACGCCCAGCTCACCCCGCTGCGCGGCTTCGGCGACCACGCCGTCGACATGAACGGCATCGGCATCCGCCTGAAGAAGGGCGACCAGCTCGGCCTGCTGATCTACGCCTACCACACGCAATACCCGATCACCTGGTCGCGCGACATCGCGGTACCGGCGGCGACGATCTCCGGCACGGTGCAGCTGCCGGTGCTGGACGCCGCGGACGTGGTGCGCCAGGGAGTCTAGGCTCTGGCCGCACCGGCCGCCCGTCCGCGGCGGCCGGTGCGGGCTGGGGCCTGTTCACGCTATATCGATCGCTGCGTTGCCCCCGGGAAGGGGTCTGTTTGGCGCATTGCCGCGTTGCTCCTCCTTGTGTACATCCAGTACACCGCCTCGGTCGCGCCTTGTACTGCGCCAAAACAGGCCCTCTTCGCAGCGATCAAAATAGCGTGAACAGGCCCTAGAATGTCCGAATCGAGGCGGCCGCGAGGAAGGGCCGCCATGGCCGAGGAGCCATTATGGACGACACCCGCTCCGCCCCCCTGCCTTTCACCGACGTCGAGCGCCTGCCGGGCCCCAGGGGTTGGCCGCTGCTCGGCAACCTGCCCGACATCGAGCTGCCGCGCATCCACCAGCAGCTGGAAGCCTGGGCCCGCGAGTACGGCCCGCTGTTCAAGGTCAAGCTGGGACGCAAGACCATCGTCTGCGTCACCGACCTCGCCGCAATCCGCCAGATCCTGCGCGAGCGGCCGCGCCTGTTCAGCCGCAGCAAGCGGCTGGAGCCGGTGTTCCGCGAACTCGGCGTCTGCGGCGTCTTTGCCGCCGAGGGCGAGAGCTGGAAGCGGCAGCGGCGGCTGTGGAGCAAGGCGCTCAACGCGCACCAGATCGCGCCGTTCCTGCGCGACATGGAGGCCATCACGGCGAAGCTGCAGCGCCGCTGGTCGGCCTCGGCCGGCCAGCCGGTGGACGTGCAGGCGGACCTGATGCGCTACACCGTGGACGTGGTGACGCGCTTCGCCTTCGGCTTCGACGGCAATACCCTGGAACAGGAAGGCGATGTGATCCAGCACCACCTGGAGCACATCTTCCCGATGGTGGCGCGGCGGGCGAACGCGCCCTTTCCCTACTGGCAGTACCTGCCGCTGCCGGCCGACCGCAAACTGGTGCGCGAGCTCAAGGCCGTGCGCGACTTCGTCGGCCAGCGCATCGCCGAGGCGCATGCGCGCATTGCCGCGGACCCGGCCCGCGCCCAGGCGCCGGGCAACCTGATCGAGGCCTTCATCGTTTCGCGCGACGACGACGGCGTGGGCCTCAACGACGACGAGATCTACGCCAACACCATCACCACGCTGCTGGCCGGCGAGGACACCACGGCCAACACCCTGGCCTGGATGCTGCACTTCCTGGCCCTGCACCCGGAGGCGCAGCAGCGCCTGCGGCAGGAAGCGGCGCAGGGCGACGCTGAATCTCTGAGCCGCTGGATCGACGCGCTGACCGGCGAAACGCTGCGGCTCAAGCCGGTGGCGCCGATCACCGGCGGCACCGCGCTGGAGGAGGTGGAGCTCGCCGGCCATCGCTTCCGCGCCGGCACCGATTTCCTGATTCCCCACCGGGTCAACGCGCTGGACGAGGCGCAGTTCGCGCAGGCCGGGGACTTCAGGCCGGAGCGCTGGCTGGAACCGGCGCAGCCGCACTTCATCCAGAGCCCGCCGATGCCCTTCGGCGCCGGCCAGCGCATGTGCCCAGGCCGCAACCTGGCGCAGGCCGAGATCAGGGCCGTGGCCGCCATGCTCGGCCGCCACTTCACCGTGCGCCCCTGGGAAGGGGGCGCCCGGGTGCGGGAGCGCTACGGCTTCACCATGGGCCCGGAGGACCTGCGCGTGATATTCGAGCGGCGCGCCTGAGCGAAGCGGCCGCGCAACCTCCGCTCAGTTCAGATGCCGTCCTGCTGGCAAGACGCCACCAGCAGTACGTAGAGGCCGTTGTAGTTGGCAGCCTTGACCACGACGATGTCCTGGTTGTCGACCCGGCCCTGATAGATCAGCGGGCCGACCACCAGGGCGGCGAAATCGGATACGGCGCAGGCGTGCTGTGCGGTGTAAGCCTGCATCCTGTCGAAGGCGGGACCGGCGCCCTGCTCGACCCGCAGGCGGGCCAGCTCCACCGCTTTCTCCGGCGTGGTGCAGTTGGTGGCGCGCAGCGCGGTGGTGACAAAGCCGCCGCGCACGGTGCGGTTGAGCGGCGCCGCGGTGCCGCCGGCTTCGGCGGCGGGCGGTTCGGCGCCGGCGGCGGTGGCGGCGGCCAGCAGGGCAAGGGCAAGTTGGCGGACCATGAGGGCGACTCCGCAATGGTGGACACGAACCCCGCCCGTGCGGGCAGCGCGTGCGTTCCAGGGCATGGACCGCCACGCCAGGGCCGCCGTTCGCCGCGTCGGGCGAACGGCGCCGCTACAATCCCAGCGGGTGACCCTGCTTTACGCCGGGGCCCTCGGCCTCTGGTTCCTGGTGCTGAGCATCCGCGTGGTGCTGGGCCGGGTCGGCCCGGGCAATCCGGGGCTCGGCGACGGCGGCAGCCCCACGCTGCAGCGGCGCATCCGCGGCCACGGCAATTTCGCCGAATACGTGCCGCTGATCCTGGCGATGATGGGCTTCCTCGAACTGTCCGCCGAGCCGCGCTGGGTGCTGCACTGCCTCGGCCTGTCGCTGCTGCTCGGCCGCCTGCTGCACGGCTACGCCCTGTCCTTCACGCAACAGTGGGCGTTGGGCCGCACCGCCGGCATCCTGCTGACCTTGATCGCCCTGCTCGGCGCCAGCGGCCTGTGCCTATATCGCGGCCTGCCGGGGCTTTAGGGAAGCCGCCTCAGGCGTCCAGCAGCGGCTGCACCACCGCGTCGATCGATTCGCGGGCGCGGAAGATGCGCGAGCGCACCGTGCCGATCGGGCAGCGCATGGCCTCGGCGATCTCCTCGTAGCTGAGGCCGTCGAGTTCGCGCAGCACGATGGCCTGGCGCAGATCGGACGGCAGCTTGCTGATCACCGAGGTGACCTTGTCCTTGATCTCCTGCGCCAGCAGCGTCGATTCCGGAGTGTCGAGATCGCTGAGCTGGCCGGTGTGGCCGTACAGCTCGGCATCGGCGATGTCGATGTCCTGCCCGGCCGGGCGCCGCGCGCGCGACACCAGGTGGTTCTTGGCGGAGTTGATGGCGATGCGGTACAGCCAGGTATAGAACGCGCTCTGGCCGCGGAAGCCGGACAGGGCGCGATAGGCCTTGATGAAGGCCTCCTGCGCCACGTCCGGCGCGTCGGCTTCGCCGACCAGGCGGCTGACCAGCTGGATCGCCTTCTGCTGGTACTTGCGCACCAGCAGTTCGAAAGCCATCTCGTCGCCGGCCTGGGCGCGCGCCACCAGCTGTTCGTCGATATCGCGCTCGGCCCCGATGCTGCTGTCGTTGGCAGCCTCGGAGGGGTTTTGCGGCGGGCGGGCAGCCGGTCCGGTGGCGGCCCACTCGGGCTTGTGCGCCCGTGCCGGGTGTTCGTTGTGCTGCTTGAGTCGGGCAGTCGCGGCCATGTCTCGCTCCCTAAGATGGTCGGATATCTTTAGTGCTCCGACACTAGGGTTGCGAGTTGTATGCCAGGGTCGTGGATTTCAAAAAACTAGAATTAATCAAACACTTAGCACACAAGGGGCGCTCGCGGGGGCAGCCCGGTGGCCGCCGGGGCATGAAAATATTACCGGTATCGTGTAAGCCATACCGGCGCCGCGCCCGGGTGCTCCCGGGCGCGGCGGGAGCACCCGCTCAGTGCAGCGTGTCGAGCCTCAGCCGCAGGTCGCGGATCGCCTCGTGACGCCGGCGCGCCTCGTCACGCTGCCGCTCCAGCATCGCGTGGACTTCCGGCGGCGTTTCCCAGCGGCTTACCGCCTCTTCGAAGCGCTCGTCGGCCTCGCGCTCGTCGTCCTCGACGCTGTCGAGAATCACCGCTTCGTTGCGGCCCTCGGTCAGCGCCTTCATGTGCAGCACCCAGCGGTGCACCGTGTTGCCGAAGGTGCCGACGGCCTTCGGATGGCCGCCCAGCTTCAGCACCGTTTCCTGCATCTCGTGCGCCGCATCGTGGAAGAACCGGGAGTACTCCATCAGCGAGCGCTTCAGCTCGTCGTGGTGCGCTTCCGAAGCGGCCGCGCGCAAGGCCTCCTCGCCATTTTTTGACGTGACGATCAGACGATTGAGCAGCGTGATGGTGTCCAATTCGCTCATGACATGCCCTCCTGACCAGACAGGTTGCCCGTCCGGCGCATGCCACGGTTCCGCCGCTGGTCCAGCACATCTGCGCACGGAACGGCATGGCAGGGCGGCCCGGGCAGCCTAGCGCAAGCCGGCCCCGGCGCCTAGTCCGAGGAATGCCCCACAAAAAAGGGCCGCTCGCGCGGCCCTTGCTGCCCTGGTCCGATCCTGCCGCTCAGGCGCCCGAAGAAGACGAGGAGCTGGCGCCGCCGGACGACGAGGAAGATGACGACGACGCGCCCTCGGCAGGCGCGGGCGCACTGGTGCCCGGGCTCTGCGCCGCCGGCGGGGCGGCGGACTGACTGGAGTCGCCCTGGTTCTTGTTGCAGGCGTCCAGGCTCGCGCCGACCACGGCCAGAACCAGAACGAATGCGGTTTTCTTCAACACGTCCATTGCCTTCCTCCATGAAGTGGAACTGATTGAACCACGCCGGACACCCGTTGGCAGCCCCCGGCCAGGCGCCGGGCAGGGTCCATCGACCCGCGACAGCGGCGCCTGTGCCCTGATGGACAGCGGGCGGGAGGCCGAGGTTCCGCCGCAACCGGTGGAGCGGGATTCAGCTGGCGATCTGCGCCGCGCCGGGCGCGCGGTCCTTGCCGGGACCCGCCTGGCAGTCGTCGAGGTCCTCGCCGCGGATCACCGCGTAAGGACGGAACGCCGGCACCGCCTCGGCCGCCGCATCTTGGGCCAGGCGCCACTCCTGGATGCGCAGGCACAGTCCCCGGGCGCGGGCCTCGATGACGCGGCTGCCCTGCTCGGCCTCGCGGCCGGCGCGGTCGGGAGTGCCTTGCACCAGCCCTTCGAACACCTGGCCAAGGGTGTGCAGCGCGAAGTCCGCGCTGTCCAGGCCCAGGTTCATCGCCTGGTCGGTGAAGATCTGCGCGGTGGCGTTGTAGTGCTCCAGCGCCGCCTGGCCCTGCGGCGACACCGCGATGTCGGCGTCGCCGATGCGCAGGCCGCCGGTGCTGCTGACCCGTGCCGTATCATGGCCTTTGACCTTGATCAGCACCGCGCCGTTGCGCAGGCTGATGCCGCCGCGCTCGAAGTGGACGAAACCGTGGCCCTCGGCCGGATGGCTGCAGGCCAGCAGCGGCAACGCCACCGCGGCGGTGAACAACAGGCTGATCAGGCTGGAACGGATGCGCTTCATGGAATGACCCCGTGCGGCGGGCGGCACCGCCATGGCGCCGCATCTCGTGCAGCTTGGATGCAGGGCGGGGCGCCGCCGGATTTGCCGGCAGGCGCGAATACCCCGACCATGGCGGCGGGACCATAGAAAAAACCACTCCGCCGCATCACATGCCCCAGGCTCTTCCCGCGCGCACGCTGCGCGTCGACGATTACGACTTCAGCTATGTCGAAGCCGGCGCCGGCGCGCCGCTGCTGCTGGTGCACGGCAGCCTTTGCGACTACCGCTTCTGGGCGCCGCAGATGGAGCCGCTGGCCGTGCGGCGGCGCGTCATCGCCCTGAGCCTTCGGCGTTACTGGCCCGAGGCCTGGAACGGCGACGGCGGCGGCTTCTCGGTCGAGCAGCATGCCGCCGACCTCGCCGCCTTCGTGCGCGGCCTGCGCCTGGAACCGGTCGACCTGGTCGGCCACTCGCGCGGCGGCAGCGTGGCCTACGCCCTGGCGCAGCACGCGCCGGAACTGCTGCGCAGCCTGGTGCTGGCCGAGCCCGGCCTGCGCGCCGGCGCCGCCGGCGGCCAGGAACTCGACCGCGGCGGTTTCCGCGGCCGCGCGCTGGAGCTGCTGCGCCAGGGCCGCGCCGAGGAAGCACTGGAGCTGTTCATCGACACGGTCAGCGGCGCCGGCACCTGGAACCGCACCGTGCCGTCGATCAGGCGGATGATGCGCGACAACGCCAACACCCTGATCGGCCAGGCGGCGGAGAGCTATGCGCGGGTCACGCCCGACAACGCGCTGCGCCTGTCGCGGCCGCTGCTGCTGGTCGGCGGCGCCCGCAGCCCGCAGCCGTATCCGGCGGTGCTCGACGCGCTGCAGGAACTGTTGCCGGGCGCGCGCCGCGCCACCATTCCCGCCGCCTCCCACGCGATGAACCTGTGGAATGCGCCGGCCTTCAACCAGGCGCTCGAATCCTTCCTGGCCGAGCGCCCCTGAGCCGGCCGCGGATTCCTCCGCTTTTGCACAAGTCCGGCACGGCGCCGGCATGCGCCGCCGCTAGCCTCGCTGCTGGGCCGATCCGGCCCGCCGCAGCGAGTCCCGCCATGTCCCCCGCCCTGCCCGAGGTTTCCGCCCCGCCGGCGTCGTCCGGCACCGATGCCACGCCGCTGGTCGAGCGCGCCAGCGAAAGCCTGCGCTTTCCGGGCGGCGAGTGGCTGATCCGCGAATCACGCCGCGCCGCGACGGCGACGCAGCGCGGCGCCCGCGGCGATCGCCATTTCCTCTGCTATCAGCAGGACCGCCTGGCACCGCGCGAGGCCCTGGGCGAAATCTGCATGCGCGAAGCCGGCGCGGCCACCCTGCGCGAGGCCCATCCGCTGCTGTTGCGCAGCGCCGGCCGCTGCGCCGTGGTGCTCGGCCGCTACGTGTTCCAGCGCTGGGACGGCCCCTGGTGGTACCGCGCCACCACTCCGCCCTTCGGCGCCGCCGCCTTCTTCCTGCGCGCCTGGCTGCGCGACCAGGGCGAGGACATCGGCCTGCGCCTGCCGGAAGTGCCCTACGGCTTCGGCCATTTCGACCTGGAGCGCAACGTGCTGGTGACCAGCCGCGAGCGGCCCGACCCGCGCTTCCCGCATTACCTGGTGTACAGCGCCCCGTTCTGGGGCTGCCCCTGGCGGTTCGATCCGGAGCGCACCCGCCGCGTCAACGGCATGCCGCGCGGCAAGGCGGAGTCCGCGGCGGAGGACGAGTAGACTGCGGACATGCCGGAGCTGCCCGACCTGACCGTCTACCTTGAGCGCATCGAAGCGATGGCGCGCGACGCGAAGCTGCGGCGCCTGCGCATCGGCAACCCCTTCGTGTTGCGCTCGGTGGCGCCGGCGCCGGCCGAGCTCGACGGCCGCCGCCTGCTCGGCACCTCGCGCATCGGCAAGCGCCTGGTGTTCGAATTCGAAGGCGGGTATTTCGCCGTGATCCACCTGATGATCCTCGGCCGCCTGCACTGGAAGAAGCCGGATGCGCCGATGCCCAAGGGCTCCGGGCTCGCCGCCTTCGACTTCGAGCACGGCACTCTGCTGCTGGTGGAGCACGGCAGCAAGCGCCGCGCCGCGCTGCACCTGGTGCAGGGGCTCGAAGCCCTCAAGGCCTTCGAGCGCGGCGGCCTGGAAGTGATGGATGCCGACCCGGCGCATTTCGCCGGCGCGCTGGCGCGCGAGAACCACACGCTCAAGCGCGCGCTCACCGATCCCACCGTGCTGGCGGCCATCGGCAACGCCTACTCCGACGAGATCCTGCATCGGGCGCGCCTGTCGCCGTTCAAGCAGACGCGTTCGATCAAGGACGAGGAGATGCGGCGCCTGTTCGAGGCGACGCAGGCGGTGATGCGCGAATGGACCGAGCGCCTGCGCCGCGAAGCCGCGGACAAGTGGCCGGAGAAAGTCACCGCGTTCCGCCCGGAGATGGCCGTGCACGGCCGCTACAAGCTGCCTTGTCCGGACTGCGGCGCGCCGGTGCAGCGCATCGTCTATGCCGACAACGAGGCCAACTACTGCGCCCGCTGCCAGACCGAGGGCAGGCTGCTCGCCGACCGCGCCTTGTCGCGTCTGCTGAAAAGCAACTGGCCGAAGACGCTGGACGAACTCGAACGCTGAAAACGCCGGGCGCGCTGCTTTATTGCAGTGCAGCGTGGGACGTTCTTGCACATGCTTCACGCCCTGGTCAGAAAATCGTCACAACCGTACGAAACGACGCAACCACGGCCTGTCCAGGGGCGGCGTCAACGAGTTGTACAAAAGTTATCGACAAGCGCTGTGGATAGCGCGGGCCATTGCCGCGTCAAATCGATGACGCAGGCGTCGCAAAAGATTTCAGGTACAAGGTTAAAAAAATATCACCCGCCGGCCGCAGGACCGGCAGGCCACCGCGGACTCGCCTACTTCAGCAGCAGGGCGCCGGCCAGGCGGAGATAAACCGCGGCGGCCAAGGCCATGCTGGCGAGCACATACGCCGGCACCGACACCACCACATAGACCGCCGTGCAAAGCACGTCGACGAGGTCGGTCGAAAAACGCTGCCCGGTGGGCGCCCCTGGCACCCGGTTGAACTCGGAATAAAACGCTCTCGTCACAGTCATTCCGGGAGCCATCACCCGGACGGGCTTTCCTACTTTCACAAGGCTACCTCCCCGGTACCCCAAAAGCGGCGCCGCAACCCGGCACCGCACACGCCCCATTTGACCGCACACGCCGCATGCGTACCGCTCCTTCCATGCACCACCGAGATACCGCCCGGCGGCCGCTCGCACCACGAGTGGATGAACGGCATCAAACCCGGGATTCACGGCTTCCGCGGCTGGCGTCGCGTCACCGGATCCCTGGATTGGGAAAGAGCAAGTAAGCGTGTGCGGCGTCCCTTTTCTTATCTGAATGCTGTGCCCTGAAACAGCGCCGATCATCCCGATCGGTTGCAGCGACTCTAACCAAGTCAATCTGCCCGTGGAAGAGGCATTTTTTGTGCACCATTTACGCATCGTCGAGCAGTTCCCACACTCGCGTTGTGCATTTCCTGGAAGCCCAGTAGTTATTGGCTTTCCGCGCCGTCAAGCCATCGAAGGGCGGCGCAGGGGCTCGGCCTGCGCCAAAGTTGCGCATGCTCGCGGTCGTCGGCCGACAGCAATTTGTAAGGAAAGTCCGCCGGTTTGCGCGCTGCACCGCAGCACGAGTCTCCAATTTTTGCGCGCCCTCGGCTGGTATGATAAGTTGATGACATGTCCAGCGTAGCCCCTTTCCATCAAATCCCCCGGCAATCGCTGTCGGAGTCGGTGTATCTGCAGCTCAAGGACAAGATCGTCCGCCACGAGCTGGCGGCGGGCAGCCCCTTGCCGTCCGAGCGGGAGCTGTCGGAGCTGCTCGGCGTCAACCGCGGCGCCGTGCGCGAGGCGATCAAGCGCCTGCAGCAGGCGCAGCTGGTCGCGGTGCGCCAGGGCGGCAACCACGTGGTGCTGGACTATCTCGACGAGGGGGGACTGGAATTGCTGCCCAGCCTGCTGGTGGACAAGCGCGGCCGCATGAGCGCCGCGGCGGTGCGCGCGGTAATGGCGATGCGCTCGGCCCTGGCGCCGGACATCGCCGCCGCGGCGGCTGAACGCGGCGGCGCCCGGCTCGCGCGCCAGCTCAAGGCGCGGCTGGAGCAGATGCGGGCCGCCGGCGACGACCTGCCGGCCTTGCAGGAGCACTGCTTCGAGTTCTGGAAGGCGCTGGTGACGGCGGGTGGCAACATTGCCTTCCGCCTCGCCTTCAATTCCATGCAGAAGACCTATCGCCAGGTCTGGGACCTGTTGACACGGGTGATGGAAGCCGAATTCCGCGACCTGGCCGGCCTCGCCAGCATCGCCCAGGCGGTGGAGGACGGCGACCCGGAGCAGGCGCGCACTGCCGGACGGCGCCACGTCGAAATCGGCCGCCGCGCGCTGGATCGGGCGCTGGCTGCGGCGGGAGGGGAATGAGCATGAACGTCCATGCGCGCGGCGACGACCGCGTGATGATCGCCGCCGAGGAAACCGCCCGGCGCAACCCGATGCGGCCGCCCGACAGCCTGCCGCGCAGCTTCCGCGCCGCGCTGGCGGTGTTCTGGTCCCATCCCAGCCCGCTGCTGATCGCCGCCTTCATCCTCGGCTTCGGCGCCTGGCGCGCGTGGATGGGCCCGTTCGGCTGGAAGGACGCCCTGGTGGCGCTGGGCGTGGCCGCCTACTTCCCGGTCAACGAGTGGCTGATCCACGTCTACATGCTGCACTACAAGCCGCGCCGCATCTTCGGCCGTACCATCGACTTCTACCTGCCGGTGACGCATCGGCGCCATCATGCCGATCCCTGGAATCCGAAGTGGGTGTTCATCCCGCGCCACGTGCATGCGCTGACGGCGCCGGCCATCGCCCTGCTGCTGTGGGCGCTGTGGCCGTGGAAGGAGCTGGTGCTGACCGGCGAAGTCGTCTACCTGCTGCTCGGCCTGCACTACGAATGGGTGCACTACCTTGCCCACATCCCGTGGTGCCCGGACCTTGCCCATTACCAGAAGCGCGTCCGCGAACATCGCTTGCACCATTTCCGCAACGAAAATTTCTGGTGGGGCGTGTCGATGGGCAGCGGCGACCGCCTGTTCGGCACGGCGCCGCCGGAGAATATCGGGAAATCCGGCACCACCAGCACGCTGGGCCTGTAAGGCCGGCGGCCTGCCGACGAATTTTTTAGGACGGCGGGCGCCCTCACCCGCCTGTGGTAGGCGCCGCCGCGCCGCAGCGCGGAACATGAAGCCCGGAACTCGATCCGGGAGCGGCGATGCGCGTTGCGGTACCGATGCGAACCTGCCTTTGGGCAATGCTGGCGCTCGCCGCATCCGCCGCCGCCAAGGTCCCCACGGAGCAGCTGGCGCTGCTCGACGGGCCGCAGTACACCTGCATGGGCGCCGAGCGCGCCGGCAGCAAGGGCGGCGTCGCCGCCTGGACTGGAAAATTCCTCGGCGCCTGGCCCGGCATGACCGAGGCCCACGGCTACGACCCCGGCCCTTACGCGGCGGAGCGCCCTCTCTACACCGTCACCGCGCAGAACGCGGAACAATACGCGGCGCTGCTCGGCGAAGGGCAGAAGGCGCTGTTGCGCAAGTACCCGCAGGCCTTCCGCCTGCCGGTGTATCCCAGCCACCGCGACTTCCGCTACGCCGACCGCGTCTGCGCCATCGTCAGGCAGAACGCGGCGGCGGCCGTATTGCGCGGCGACGGCCTGGCCACGACGCAGCTGCTCGGCGGCATCCCCTTCCCGTTTCCGCAGAACGGGCTGGAGGCGATCTGGAACAGCCTGCGCGGCGCCGGCGAGTGGAACGACGCGGTGACCTACGACACCGCCGACGTCTACGCCAACGGCTCCATCGCCTGGGGCCGCACGCGGCTGCGCGTGCTGGTGCCGGCGAACGACCCCCGGCTGGCCGCGCCTCTGCCCAGCGCGCAGCAGGAGGTGCTGGCCTGGTTCTACCACGAGCAGCTGCTGCCCGAGCGCGACAAGGGCACCATCAGCTCGGGCGACACTCCCATCGACTACGCCCGCGGCCAGCTCGATGCCTGGGTCTACAACCCCGGGCTGCGCCGGGTGAAGCAGGCGATGGACGTGGGCGCCGACTACGCCGTGCCGCCGGCCGGCCTGCACACGGTGGACGACGAGTCGCTGTTCAACGGCACGCCGCAGCACTTCGACTGGAAGCTGCTGGGCAAGCGCGAGATGCTGGTGCCCTACCATGCCTTCAAGGTCAATGACCCGGCGCTGAAATACGGCGAGCTGGTGCGGCCCGGCTCGCTCAACCCCGACTACCAGCGCTACGAGCTGCACCGGGTCTGGGTGGTGGAGGGCCGGCTCAAGGCGGGCGAGCGCCACGTCTACAGCCGCCGCACCCTGTACATCGACGAGGACACCTGGCTGCCGCTGTGGAGCGATTGCTACGACCTGCGCGGCCAGCTGTGGCGCAGCAGCTACGTCGATTACTTCTATTCGCCCGAGTCGCAGGCTTTCGAGCGCGGCGTGACGGTCTACCACGACCTCAGCCTCGGCGCCTACGAGGCGCAGTACCTGGTGAACGAGTCGAAGCAGTGGTGGAAGTTCAACGACCCGGCGCTGCGGCAGAACATGTTCGGCCAGGCCGCGCTGGCGCACGGTCACTAGCGCACGCCCCGCCGGCGCGGAGGAAAGCCGGCGCCGCCGATGGCCGCGCCGCCGCGCCGGTCTTAAACTGCGGCGATTCCCGCTCCGGACATCCGCCATGCACAGCCGCGCGCTTTTCCCGCTTGCCGTAGTGGCCGGGTCGCTGCTGCTCGCCGCCTGCGGCGCCGCCGCCAGCCGCGAGCAGGCGCCGCCGGCGCGGATCGGCCATGTCTTCGTGCTGGTGCTGGAAAACGAGGACTACACCAACGCCTTCGGCGAGCACAGCGCAGCGCCTTACCTGGCCAGGACCCTGCCGGCGCTCGGCGCGATGCTGCCCAATTACTACGGCACCGCCCACAACAGCCAGGGCAACTACATCGCCATGATCAGCGGGCAGGGGCCGACGCCGGAAATCCAGGCGGACTGCCATACCTACGCCGACTTCATCGTCACCGGCCCCACCGACGCCAACGGCCAGGCGGTCGGCCACGGCTGCGTCTATCCGGCTTTCGTGCCCAGCCTGCCCGACCAGCTCGAAGCGGCCGGCAAGACCTGGCGCGGCTACATGGAGGACATGGGCAACGATCCGCGGCGCGAAGCCGCCAGCTGCGGCGCGCCGCGCCTCGACCACGAAGACCCCGCGCGCAAGGCCGCGGTCGGCGACGAGTACGCCACCAAGCACAATCCCTTCGTCTACCTGCACCGCATCGTCGACGACGCGCCGCGCTGCCGGCGCGGCGTGGTGCGGCTGGAACAGCTGCCCGCCGATCTGGCCCGCGTCGACACGACGCCGAATTTCTCGCTGATCGTGCCCGGCCTGTGCAACGACGGCCACGACTCGCCCTGCGTCGACGGCCGGCCCGGCGGCCTGGTTTCGGCCGACGCCTTCCTGCGGGAGTGGGTGCCGCGGATCCTCGCCGCGCCGGCGTTCCGCCAGGACGGCCTGCTGATCGTCACCTTCGACGAATCGAACGGCCCGCAAAGCGATTCCAGCGCCTGCTGCGCCGAGCTGCCGGGCCCGAATGCGGCCCAGCCCGGCATCAACGGTCCCGGCGGCGGCCGCACCGGGGCGGTGCTGATCTCGCCGTTCATCGCGCCGGGCAGCCGCAGCGACACCGCCTACAACCACTACGCGCTGCTGCGCAGCGTCGAGGACCTGTTCGGCCTGCCTTACCTGGGCTATGCCGGCGCCGCGAACCTGAAGGGATTCGGCGCCGACGTCTACACCGCGCGCCAGCCGGAGCTGCCGCCGCGGCCCTGAGCTTCAGGCGGAGCCGCCGCCGCCCTTGCCGAAGACGTCGCTGCGGGCCTTGTCGACCCGCGCCATTTCCCCGTGGAAATCGAAATCGATCGACGCCGTCTCGGCCGCCGGCGCCGTCTGCGGCGCGCCCTTCCTTTCCAGCAGCGACACCAGCTCCGGCGCCGGCGTCAGCCCGCTCTGCGGCTGGAAGCGGAAATCGGAAGGCAGCAGCTCGTGGCCCATGGCGCGCACCCGCTCCCAGGCCTCCGGGCTGAGCACCTGCTCCAGCGGCAGCGCCACCTCGGCGAAGCCGATCGCGCGCCGCGCCTCGAACAGGCGCTGCGCCAGGCGCAGGCGGATGTCGGCGCGTCCCGGCTGCTGCACCAGCAGCTCGCGCAGGCGCGCGATCTCGCTCTGCCCGGTGTCCAGCGGCGCCGGCGCCACCAGTTCCACCGCCGGTTCGCGCAGCGGCGGCGCGGCGGCCTGCGCCAGGTTCGGCGCCATCACCGGCGCGCCGCCGCCGGCGGACATGGCGCGGCGCGCCGCCAGGGCGCGGCGCCGGCCGCCGCCGGCGAACAGCCGGCTCAGGGCCCACAGCAGCAGCGCCAGCACGGCGGCGCCGACCAGGTTGTGCGGCTGCAGCCAGGGCGGCGTCTCCCGCGGCGCTGCCGGAGCCGCCTCCGCCGGCCTGCGCTGGAGATTGACCGGCACCTGCCATTCGCCCACGGGCTTGCGCAGGTAGTCGCGGAATTCGGCCACGCGGTAAGCCGGCTCGCTGCCGATCGAGGCGGCGTCGGGGATGCCGAACTGGGCGCCGATCGCCGGGTGCTGGGGGTCGCCGGCAGGGAAGCTCTCGTAGTTCGCTTCGTAGATCGCCAGCATCACCGCGTCGACGTCGCCGGCGCCGGCGTGCGCGAAGTGGTTGCCGATGCTGGTCAGGGTGTCGCCCTGCTTCACCTGGTAGGTGTTGAAGTACTTCGGCCGCGGCGCCAGCATCAACTGCGGCTTGGCGACCGCCACCGGGGCGACGCGCGGCGCCGCCGCCGCCGCGGCGTCGCCGAAGCTGCGCGCCGCCTTCTGCTGGCCGTCGTCGCGGCCGATCTCGATGCTGCGCACGCCTTCGGTTGCCGCCGCTTCGGCGCCCGGCTGCTTCGGCGCCGCCGCATCCAGCGGCGCCGACTGGCTGAGGTCGGGGATGTCGAACAGCACCGTCACCTCGCGGCTCACCACCACGGCGCCGGCGCCGACTTCCAGATGCAGCCGCATCGCCGGCACCGTCATGCGCGAAGCGGTGGTCAGCAGGATCGCCTGCGCCGCCGGGTCGTAGCTGGCGTGCACCGCGGCGGCGGCCTTTTCTTCCGCGTCGGCCAGGCCGGTGGCCGGCGTCAGGCGGTAGTACAGGCGCGACACCTCGTCGCCGGCCAGCGACACCGGCACCGATACCGACAGCGCCTGTCCCACCGCCGCATGCAGCTGGGTATCGCCGTCGATCGACAACGCCTGCGCGGCGCCGCTGCAGGCGGCGAGGAGGGGGATCAGGAATCGTGCGAAGCGCATGGCGGCATCAGGCGGAAAAGGGCGCGGCTGACCTGCATCCGCGACGAACGCATCATCGTCGATTGGCGCAGTGGCCTCCATAGTAAAACCTCACTGTGGCCGGGCGGTATCGCAGCGTGCATAATCCGTGCACGGCCGCCGGCCGGCCCCTCGTTTGCCACCGTTCGGCGGCTGCGCCAGCTGACGCTCCGTTCACCTGTGGCATATCGATTGCGTCGATCCGGTGACTCATCTGTAACGCACGCTGCGCGCCCCCAGGGGCGGCGCGCCGGGGAAGGGTTTTCATGCTGAAGCGGTTCACGGTCCACCTGGGTATCCTCTGTGCCTGCTGCGCGGCGCAGGCATGGGCGGGAGATGACGAATTTCGCGCGGGACTGACGCTGCGCGCCGGTTTTGGCGGGACCCGCGAGCAGAACTGGGTGCCGCACCTGCTCGCCAGCTTCGGCTCCGGCCCGCAGTACCTGCAGCAGAGCCATGCCACCGAGCATCAGTGCCTGATGACCGCCGGCAATCTCGGCCTCACCGGCGCCGCCAGCGCCTCGTCCTCCTGCGAAGACGCGCCGCTGCTGCAATTCGATTTCCAGCGGGGCGGCGTCGGCTCGGCCAACCTGCTCGGCCTGAACCTGCTGAAGGCGCCGAGCCTCATCGACGCCAGCACCCACACCGACCTGCTCAGCGGCAACAGCGAATGGGTCAACTGGACGCTGCAGCAGCACGCCGCCGGCCGGCTCGATCTCACCGCGCCGAGCGCCTGGCCGGCCCTGCCCCGCCTGAAGTAAGCTCAGCCGGCGAACTGCTGGCCCAGCAGGCACAGATCGAGCAGCGCCACCGCCGCCGTCAGCGTCCAGGCGCCCAGCCGCAGCGGTCCGCGCAGCCGGAACCGGCCCATCAGCGCGCCGCGCGAAGCCAGCAGCACCAGGGGCAGCAGCGCGAACGGCAGCGCCAGGCTCAGGATGACCTGGGAGAACACCAGCAGCGCGTCCGGCGTCACCTTGCCGCTGCAGGCCGAGACCAGGCAGGCCAGCACCACCGCCCCCAGGCGGGTGGCGATGCCGCGCAGCCAGGCCGGACTTTCGCGGCCGCGGAAGCCGCGGCTGAGCAGGCTGCCGGCCATCACGCCGGTGACGGCCGAACTCTGCCCGGCGGCGTACAGCGCCACCGCGAACACCAGGGCGGCGCCGCCGCCCAGGCCCAGGCGCAGCGCCGCGTGCGCCTCGGCCAGGCTGCCGACCGTCCGGCCCAGGCCGCCGAGCGCCGCGGCGGCGAGGCACAGGATCGCCATGTTCACCAGCATCGCCAGACCCAGCGCCACCGCGGTGTCGCGGGCCGCCAGGCGCATCGCCGGCGCGCGCAGCGCCGGAGCGAGGCCGCGCGCCCGCTCCGCCACCAGGCCGGAATGCAGATAGAGGTTGTGCGGCATCACGGTGGCGCCGACGATGCCCAGGGCCAGCAGCAGCGCCTCGCGGTCGCGCAGCAGGCCGCCGCTGTGCGCGAGGTCGCGCAGCGCTTGCGCCGGATCGGGCCGGGCCAGCAGCATCAGCAGCACGAAGCTCAGCCCCACCACCGCCAGGAGCACGTCCACCAGCTTCTCGTGCGCCCCGGCGCGGCGGCCCGACCAGGCCATCACCGCCAGCGTGGCCAGCGCGGTCAGGCCCATGCCGGCGGCGAACGGCAGGCCCAGCAGCAACTGCAGGGCGATGGCGCCGCCCACCAGTTCGGCCAGCGCGGTGGCGACGATCGCCGCCTCGCCGGCCAGCCACGCCGCCCGCGCCAGCACCGGCGGCAGGTGGCGCGCGCTGAGGCACGCCAGGTCTTCGCCGGTCGCCACGGCCAGCCGTGCCGCCAGCGTCTGGAACACCAGGCCGAGCAGGCTCGCCGCCACCACCACGCCGAGCAGGGCATAGCCGTGGGCCGCGCCGCCGGCGATATCTGTGGCCCAGTTGCCGGGATCCATGTAGCCCACCGCGACCAGCAGTCCCGGGCCGGCCAGGCGCCGCAGCGCAGCGGCCGGCGGCGCCGGCAGGGCAGGTGCGGAGCGGGACAGGACTGCTTCCATGACGCGGCCTTATTTGAGAATTATTCTCATTTAAGGCCGGCTCTCGTCAGGCCGCAAGGCAATTGTTGCTATGGCCCCGATACATTTAGGCTATGGCCCGGCCGGGCGCTGCGCAGGCGCCCGGCAGCACGGCGGAGGCATCAGGGAACCGCCCGGCGCCCGCTTTTTCAAACATAACGAGATCGATCACGCCCGCCATGTCCTTTTTGTACCGCTACCTGCTGATTCTCATCGCCTGCGTCGCCTTGCTGATGGGCATCCAGATCCCGAGCTTCGTCGACCAGTACGAAAAGCGGCTGGACGCGCACCTGCAGGAAGTGCAGGCCGACCTGAAGGGCTACCAGGACATCGCCAACCGCGATTTCGGCGGCTCGATGGAAGCGCTGATCCGCCGCCACAAGGAGAGCACCGACATGGTGTTCCGCGACGAGGCCGGGCCGATCGAAACCATTTACCTGCGCTTCCTGCACTTCAAGGAGCAGCGCGAAGGCCTGAAGACGCAGCTGCCCGGCAAGGTGACCTACCTGCTGCGCTACGGCGACCACGACCTGCTGCGCGAAACCTACGCCAGCTACTCCTACACCGTGCCGCTCGACAGCGAGGCGATCTACGCCGGCTTCGCCCTGGTCGCCATCGCGCTGCTGCTGGCGGAATTCGTCCTCGGGCTGCTCGGCCTGCTGGGCGGCATGAGACGGTCGCCGCGGGCGCTGCGCTTCTAGGGTCCGCTCAGGCGCCGTCGGCCGGCGGCGCCGCGTCCAGCATCAGCCGCCACACCGCTTCGGCCGCCGGCGACAGCGAGCGGTTGCGCCGCCGCAGCAGCACGATGCCCCGCGTCACCCGCGGCGTCAGCGCCAGCGACACCAGGCCGGAGCGCGGCTCCGGCGGGAACAAGGCCGGCGCCACGCTGATGCCGATGCCGGCCTCGATCATGCGGTAGCCGGTGCTGAGGTGCCCCACCTCCTGCACCACCTCGCAGCGCACGCCGCGCTCGGCCAGCGCGCGGTCGATCAGCGGCCGGCTGCCGGAGGAATAGTCGAGCAGCACCAGCCGCTCGCCCTGCAGCGCCGTCCACGGCACCCGCGTCCGCCGCGCCAGCGGGTGGTCGCGGCGGCACACCAGGCGGAAGGTGTCGTTCATGAGAGGCTCGACGTGCAGGTCCTCGGCCTGCTGCGGCTCGATCGCCACGCCGAAGTCGACCTCGCCGCCGCGCACGCTGTCCAGCACCAGCTGCTGGCTCTGGTCGCGCATCATCAGCGTGATGCCGGGGTAGCGCCGCGCGCTGGCCGAGATGTAGCCCGGCATCAGCGCCGCCGAGGGCGTCGGCGCGCTGGCCACGCGCACCTTGCCGCGGTGCTGCTCGCCGGCGCTGCGCGCCTCCAGCAGCACGTTCTCCAGCTCGTCGATCAGCCGCTCCAGGGCGCCCGCCAGCTTCACCCCGGCTTCGGTCAGCTCCACCTCGCGGGTGGTGCGGTCGAGCAGGCGCAGCCCGAGCTGCTGCTCCAGCTCGCGGATGCTGCGGCTTACCGCCGGCTGCGACAGGCCGACGCGGGCCCCGGCGCGGCTGAAGTTGCGGTCGCGCGCCACCGCCAGGAACACCCGCATCTGCCGCAGCGAGACATTCATGCGTTCTGGCCCGGGAGCATTAATGCAGATTAATCATGAAGTCATTTGATAAATCCATTTGTATTCTAAATGCCGCGGCGTTGAAATAGACAGCGTTGACCGCATCCGCACGCCGCCATGACCCGCCAAAGCCTCGGCATCGATAACTTCACCCTTGCCCTGGTCGCCACCGTGACCGCCGCCACCCTGCTGCCGGCGCGCGGCGGGTTCGCCGAGCTGTTCGAGCGCGCCACGGTGTTCGCCATCGCCCTGCTGTTCTTCCTGCATGGCGCCAAGCTGTCGCGCGAGGCGATCATCGCCGGTGCCAGCCACTGGCGCCTGCACCTGACCGTGTTCGCCGCGACCTTCGGCCTGTTCCCGCTGCTGGGCTTGGCGCTGAGGCCGCTGCTGGCGCCGCTGGTGACGCCGGAGCTGTACCTGGGCGTGCTCTACGTCTGCGCCCTGCCGGCCACGGTGCAGTCGGCCATCGCCTTCACCTCCATCGCCCGCGGCAACGTCCCCGCCGCCATCTGCAGCGCCTCGGCATCCAGCATCCTCGGCATCTTCCTGACGCCGTTGCTGGTCGGCGTCCTCCTGGGGGCCCGCTCGTCCGCCGGCGGCGGCGACACCCTGCACGCGGTATGGAAGATCGTCGAGCAGCTGCTGCTGCCATTCGTCGCCGGCCAGGTCGCGCGGCAATGGATCGGCGGCTGGGTCGACCGCAACAAGGGCCTGCTCAAGTTCGTCGACCAGGGCTCGATCCTGCTTGTGGTCTACGTCGCCTTCAGCGCCGCCGTGCTGCAGGGCCTGTGGCACCAGGTGCCGCCGCTGTCGCTGGCCGGCACCCTGGCGGTCAACGCGGTGCTGCTGGCGCTGGCCCTGCTCGCCACGCGCACCGCCGCGCGCCTCGAAGGCTTCGATCGGGCGGACGAGATCACCACCGTGTTCTGCGGCTCCAAGAAAAGCCTCGCCAGCGGCGTGCCAATGGCCAACGTGCTGTTCGCCGGACACTCGGTCGGCGTCATCCTGCTGCCGCTGATGCTGTTCCACCAGATGCAGCTGATGGTCTGCGCGGTGCTGGCGCGCCGCTACGCGGCGCGGCGCGACGCCCCGGCGGCCGCGCCGCAGGAAAGCTGAGCTACAGCCTCAGGCCTCCATCCACCTCCAGCACCCGGCCGTTGTAGTAATCGTTCTCGGCGATGAACACCGCGGCCCTGGCGATCTCCTCCGGCTCGCCCAGCCGCCTGGCCGGCACCGGCGCGATGACCTTCTGCAGCACCTCGGGCTTCATCGCGTTGAGGATATCGGTGCGGACGAAGCCGGGGGCGATGGCGGCGGCGCGGATCGCGTAGCGGGCCAGTTCCTGCGCCCACACCACGGCCATGGCGGCGACACCGGCCTTGGCGGCGCTGTAGTTGCTCTGCCCGGCGTTGCCGTGGCGCGAGATGCTGGAGATGTTGACGATGACGCCGCCGTGGCCGAGCCGGGCCATGCGCTCGGCGGCCTCGCGACCGCACAGGAACACCCCGGTCAGGTTGACGTCGATCACCGCCTGCCACTGCTGCAGGGTCATCTTGCCGCCGACCTGCCCGTCCTTCACCTTCACCAGCAAGGCGTCGCGGGTGATGCCGGCGTTGTTGACCAGCACATCGAGCCGGCCGAAGTCGGCGACCACCGCGTCGAGCGCGGCGATGACCTGCTCCTCCCTGGCGACATTGCACCGGTAGGTGTGCGCCACCACGTCGCCGCGGGATTCGCACTGCGCCTTGCTGGCCGCCAGGTCGGCCTCGTCGAGATCGAGCAGGGCAAGGTCCGCGCCCCGGTCGGCGAAGGCGGTGGCGATGGCGCGGCCGATGCCCTTGCCCGCCCCGGTGACCACCACCAGCTTGTCCCGCAGATCCATGCCGCACCCCGCGTCGGTCTCGAAGGCGCAGGTGTAGCACAATGGGTGCCGCATGAAAAAGCGCATCCTGCTTTACAAGGTGGTGCAGCCCGACGTGCTGGAGCTGCTGCGCCAGCACTTCGAGGTCGCCGCGTTCGACGGCCTCGAACTGGCGGACACGCCGGCGTTCCGCGCGGCGCTGGCGCAGGCCCACGGCCTGATCGGCATGTACGGCCGCATCGATGCCGCCTTCCTCGCCGGCGCGCCGCGGCTGGAAGTGGTCTCCACCGTCTCGGTCGGCTACGACGCCATTGACCTCGAGGCGCTGAACGCCCGCGGCATCCTGCTGTGCAACACGCCCGACGTACTGACCGAGACCACCGCCGACACCGCCTTCCTGCTGCTGCTCGGCGTGGCGCGGCGGGTCACGGAGCTGGCGCAGTGGCTGCGCGACGGCCACTGGCAGCGCCCGGTCGCCGCGCCGCAGTACGGCGTGGACGTCCACGGCAAGACACTCGGCATCATCGGCATGGGCCGCATCGGCACCGCGCTGGCCCGCCGCGCCGCGCTCGGCTTCGGCATGCGCGTGCTGTACCACACGCGCACGCCCCGCCCCGAGGCCGAGCGCGAGCTGGGCGCGCGCCGCTGCGGCCTGGACGCGCTGCTGGAGCAGTCCGATTTCGTCTGCGTGCTGGCGCCGCTGACGCCGCAGACCAGGGGCCTGATCGGCGCGCGCGAGCTGGCGCGGATGAAGCCGGCCGCCTACCTGGTCAACGCCGCGCGCGGCGCCATCGTCGACGAGGCCGCGCTGATCGAGGCCCTGCGCAGCCGGCGCATCGCCGGGGCCGGCCTCGATGTCTACGCCCGGGAGCCGCTGCCGCCGGACTCGCCGCTGCTGGCGATGCCGCAGGTGCTGGCCCTGCCCCACGTCGGCTCGGCCACCTGGGAGACCCGCCACGCCATGGAGCTGTGCGCGGCCCACAACCTGATCGAAGCGCTGGCCGGCCGCCGGCCGCGCTACCCCGTCAACCGCTGGCCTGCATCACCTCGACCCCCATGAACGCCAGCGCCGCCCTGAAATCGCGCTCCGCCCAGGCGCGCGCCTGGGCCGGGTCCTCGCCTTCGGCCGCGGGCCACTGCGCGAAGGCGCCGGGCTTGAGCAGCAGCCTGGGGCGGCCGGCGCTGCCGCCGGGCAGGCCGCCGATGGTGATGGCGCGTCCGCCTTTGACGTAGGCGTAGCGGCTGTCGTCGAGCGCACGCACCTCGTAGCCGCTGCTGCTGCGCACGCCGTGCCGGTCCAGGCGCATCAGCTGGCCGACACCCCGATCGCCCACCGGCGCGGCCGCCGCCTCCGCCGCCGGTTCCTTGCCGGCGTTCGGGTCCAGCGCCTGGTCCAGCACCTGGTCCGGTGGAAAATTCCATTCCTTCAGGTCCACCCCTTCCGATTTCATGGCGTTGCGCAGGCGCGCCAGCGGCACCAGCCCGCCGGCGGTGGAGGTCACGGTGGTGCCGCGCCGGGTCACCAGCACATCCAGGCGCTGCAGCAGGGTGCCGCGGTCGCGCACCCGGTTGCCGGACGGCTGCCGGCCATGGGCCCAGGCGGCCGCGGGGGTCCACACCGCCTGCGGCACCGCGATGGCGCCCTCGCCCTCGAAATAGGCGATGACGAACTCGCGATAGCGCTTGGTCTGGGCCCCGCCCTGGGCGGCCTGCAGCAAGGTCTTCGGTACGAACAGCGGCATGCGTCCCTGCCTCCGCGCGCAGTGGCTACGCCGGCAGTATAGGCCCCGGTGCCGGCCGCGGCGGGCGGCAATCAAAAAAGTGCAGCATTTCGGCGTCATGCTGCGGGCACCAACTCCAAAGAGCACCGGACGTGCCATACGCCAAGAAGATCGTGCTGCGCTCCCGCTGGGGCTACCACCCCGGCCTCGACAGTCTCGTCGCCGACTTCCGCCGCGACGGCGTGCTGTTCGTGGGCGTGGTCGGCAAGGACTGCGACATCATCGAGGACATCATCGACGAGCTGTGCCAGGACGCGCCCGCCGGCAGCCAGGCCATGCTCACCTCCAGCCATGTCGACGGCACCGTGGAGGAGGCGGTGTCGTTCGCCCAGGCCCTGACCGGCGCCTATGCCGGCGCGGTGGAGGTGGTCGAGTTCTAGGCGGGACCCGTTAAACTTCCGCCGATGGACATCAACGACTACCTGCTCGACGGCGGCGGCAGCGACTGGACCCGCCTGCTGGCCGACTGGAACTGGATCCTGCCGCCGCGCTTCCGGCTGTGGCTGGTCAACCGCTACGGCGACCTGTTCCTGGTGCTGCCCGAGGGCGGCGGCGTATGCATGCTCGACGTCGGCGCCGGCACCCTGCGCCGCATCGCCGCCGACGAGCGCGAGTTCGACGCACGCCTGCGCGAGGGCAGCAACGCCGCCGAGTGGCTGATGATGCCGCTGGTGGACCAATGCGTCGCCGCCGGCCTCAAGCCGGGGCCCGGGCACTGTTACGGCTTCAAGAAACCGCCGGCCCTGGGCGGCGAGTACAGCGTCGCCAACACCGAGGTGGTGGACCTGTACACCCACTACAGCGTGCTCGGCCAGCTGCATGCCCAGATCTGGGAATCGCAGCCCGGCTACACCACCCAGGGCGAAGCCGAGGAATGACCGGCCGCCGCAGCTGAACACTGAGTCATCTGTTTCTTTGCGTCCGCCGACCGATCAGTGGCATTCTGCATCCGCCAAACGGTAGGAATGCGCAACGGTGGAAACGGGGATGAGGCACCAGGCTGGACCGCTCGAGGAAGCCATGCTGGAGCTCTGGCGCGCCGGCTTCCAGCCGTTTGGCAACGCAACCCAAGGCTCGGGAAACACCGGCAGGGCGCTTTCCGCCGACGGCATGACATGGGCAGAGCTGGTTGAGCTGCGGTCAGGCCTGCGCGGAAGCCTGCGCCAACTGCTGGGAAAGGGAGTGCTGCGCGGAGCAGGATGCACCGCGCAGTTCGCCAGCGAATTCAGCAACGGCGAGCGCATCGTCACCGCCACCGCTCCGCTCGAACCGGCCGCCGGCATCGAGCTGGAGGTGCTGCCGCTGGATACGCCGGTGGCCATGCTGGCGCTGCGCCACATGCAGCGCCTGGGTCAGGCGCTGCTGCAGCGCCATCCGCTCAAGCTGCGCATCCGCGCCGCGGACGAAATCGACGGCGCCGCGTGGCAGCGGCCCGATGCCGGGCCCTCCCGGCCGCCGCTCGGCGTGGCGGAACTGTGCAGGTTGGGCGTGCCGGACCGTCTGGCGCGGATGATCGCCGGCGACTGCGCCGCCGCCGCCGAGCTGCCGTACTGACTTTCCCCGGCGCGGAGAGGATCGTGCGGGCGCGCCGCCAGGGGCATGGACTTGTTCAGAGGTTCCCCTAGGCGCCGCTCTCCAGCATGTAGTCCACGGTGAGGTTGGCCAGCGTCCGCACCCCCAGCTTCAGCCCGCTCTCGTCCAGCTTGAAGCGGGGCGAATGGTTGGGGCCGTATTCGTCCAGCGTCGCGCCGGGCCTGCGCACGCCGACGAACACGAACAAGCCCGGGATCTGCTGTTCGTAGAACGAGAAGTCCTCCGCGCCCATGGACACCGGCGACTCGATCAGCCCGGCGCCGCCGACACGCCTGAGCGTGGGCAGCATGCGCGCCGTCAGCTGCGGATCGTTGTAGGTCACCGGATAGTCCGACTCCTGGTCGAACTTCAGGTCCACCGTCGCGCCGGAGGCGGCGGCGATATTGGTGGCGGTGCGCCGCACGTCCTCCTTCAACTGGCGCCGCATGTCCTCGTCGAGCGCGCGCAGGGTGCCCTTGAGCAGGGCCTGGTCGGGGATGATGTTGTAGCGCACGCCGGCGTCGAAGCGGCCCACCGTCACCACCACCGGGGCCCGGGTCAGGTCCATCTGCCGGCTCGGGATGGTCTGCAGCGCGTTGACGATCTGCGCGGCCACCACGATCGGGTCGATGCCGTCCCAGGGCATCGCGCCGTGGGTCTGCTTGCCGTGCACCACCAGTTCGAAATCGTCGGAGCTGGCCATGGCGCCGCCGGCGCGCCACGCCAGCTGCCCGGTCTCGAACTTGGTGAAGACATGGAGGCCGAAAATCACTTCCGGCTGCGGCGCGCCGCTCAGCACCCCTTCCTTCACCATCAGCCTGGCGCCGCCTTCCTCGCCCGGCGGATGGCCCTCCTCCGCCGGCTGGAAGATCAGCTTCACCGTGCCCGGCAACTGCTCCTTCAGCTGCGCGAAGATCCGCGCCACGCCGAGCAGGATGCCCATGTGGGCGTCGTGGCCGCAGGCGTGCATCACGCCGACGTCCTTGCCGTCGAACGTCGAGCGCACCGTCGACTTGAACGGCAGCTCGACCTGCTCCGCCACCGGCAGCGCGTCCATGTCCGAGCGCAGCGCCACCACCGGGCCGGGGCGGCCGCCGCGCAGCACCGCGACGACGCCGGTGTGCGCGACGCCGGCCTTCACCTCGTAGCCCAGGGCCTTGAGTTGCTTCACCAGGTACTTCGCGGTCTCGAATTCGCGGTTCGACAGTTCCGGGTGCTGGTGCAGGTAGCGGCGGTTGGAAATGACCTCCGGCTCCACCGCGTCGGCCAGCCGGTCGATCTGCGCGTGCAGCGCGGCCGCCTGGTCCTGCGCCTGCGCGCCGGGCGCGAGCAGCCCGGCGCAGAAAGCCCATGCGAATGCGGATCTGCCGAGCCTGCGGTTCATGGATGCGGTTCCCGATGGTCAGGACGCGGCGCAGCCGGGCCGTCCCCGGCATCGCCGGCGGCCGCTGCGGCGTCGATGCCGCATCCTAGCAGCGTGCGCCGCGCTCAGCTCTCCAGCGTGAATCCCAGCTTCATCGTCACCTGCCAATGCGCCACCTTGCCGCCCTCGATCTGGCCGCGGATGTCGGTGACCTCGAACCACTTCATGTCCCGCACGCTCTTGCCGGCCTTGGCGACCGCGCGGCTGACCGCGTCCTCGATGCCCGTGGGGGAGGAACCGGTCAGCTCCAGGGTTTTGTAAACGTGTCCGCTCATACGCCTTCCTCCATGGCAGTAAGGGCCGGCGGGAAGGCGCGGCCCGCCCCCATGCTACGCCCTGCGGACCATGGCAAATACTTACCGTAGGGGGTCCCAATAAGGCCCGCGCCTCGGATAATCGGGATCACAATGGGTCGGTCCCGCCGCGCCTTCCAGACTGCGCATCCCAGACGGCGATCCATACCGGGGGGAATCCGATGGCCGCATCCGTTGGGCTTTGCCACCATAGGGCCGTGACGCCACGCTGGCGGCATGCCGTGCCGGCGATCCTGCTGGCCGGGTCGTGCCAGTCGGCCCTGGCGCTCGGCGTGGGCGAGCCGCAGCTGCTGTCGGGCTTTGGCGAGCCGCTGCGGGTGCGGGTGCCGGTCAACCTCGACAGCGTCGAGGAACGCACCCAGGCCGATGCGGTGCAGGCCGACCTGATCCCCGAAAGCGAATATCCGCGCTACGGCGTCGCCGAACAGTCGGTGGATGTCGGCGTTCTCTATGCCGCCAGCCGCTCGGCCGACTCCCGCGCCTGGATCGAGATCGGCAGCCGCCAGGACATCCTGGAACCGGCGGCGATCCTGCTGCTGCGCGTGCGCCTGGGCGCCACCACGATCGTCAAGGAAGTGCCGCTGCTGTTCGACTTCAATCCATCGGCGACGGCCACCGAAACCCCGGAAATCGCCGCGGCCGACGCCGCCGCGGCGCCGCCCGCATCCGCCGCGATCACCGCGCGCGCGGCCGCAGCCGAGCCCCCCGCGACGCCGGTGCGCGCGCGGTCGGCGCATCGCCCGCGCCACCAAGCCCGCGCCGAGCCGGCGCCGGCGCCTGCCGCGCCGGTGTTCCAGCTCAGCCCCGGCCTGCGCTACAGCTCCTTCAGCGCCGGCCTGCGCCTGGCGGAAAACTTCGACTCCCTGTCCGAGTCGCAGCGGGCACACCCGCAGCCGCAGACCCCGCCGGCGCCGGCCCCCGCCGCGCCGGCCCCCGCTCCCGCCGCGGCCAGGCCGGCGGAGCCGCAGCCGCGCCAGCCGGCTCCGGCACCCCGCAGCGCACCCGCGGATTCGCCCGCCTCGCGTCCGACCTGGGTGTCCTGGTCGCTGGCCGCCGCCCTGCTCGCCGGCTTATGGCTGCTGTCACGCCGCCGCGGCGGACCGCGCGAGCCGCGCCCGGCGATCGCGCCCGCCGCCGCCGCTGCGGCGCCACAGGCGATGGCCCCGCTCGCCGACGATCCCGCCGCGCCGATCCGCGACCGCCTGCGCAAGCTGTCGCGCGGCAAGCTGGACCATGACCTGGCCCGGCGCGTCCTGCTGGTGGACGCCTTCCTCGACCTGCGGCGCTACGACTCGGCCGAGCGCCTGCTGCAGGAGCTGGAGCGGGAACTCGCGGAACCCGTGCCGCGGCCCGAGGGCCGCGCCGACGTGGCCGCGGCGGTCCGGCGGTAGATGGATTCCGGCGCCCCGTTGGCATCCCCGCAAGCCGCCGAAGCAAAGGACGGAGAGCCGGCTGCCGGCGCGCCGTCCTGGCGCCATCCGCGCCGGGCGCTGGAGCAGATGCTGGAGCGGCAATACCGCAGCCGCGGCCGCCTGCGCGTCAACATCGTCATCGGTTGCGCCTGCATCTCGATCACCAGCCTGGCGCTGATCTCGATGCTCGATTTCGGCTACCTGCAGGGCCGCATCGGCGCCCCGCCGGAGCGCTTCTTCCGCGAGCTGTACCTGAGCAACGTCCTGCTGGTGGCGTTGATCACGGCCGCCGCCTACGCGGTGCTGCATTTCGGCCTGGTGCGCCCGCTCGAGTACTACCGCGGCCAGATGCGCGGCCAGTCCCGCCTGAAGGGACAGGAGCAGGACGAGGCCATCGCCGCCCTGACCTTCGACCGCGACCGCCGCTCCGAGCAGCTCGACGCCGCGCTCACCGACAACGAGGTCCTGCGCGGCAAGCTGCAGCTGCTGGCCGCCTCGCAGGGGCAGGTCAACCGCGTGTTCCGCTCCACCATGGAGACGATGACCGACCGCCTGATCCTGGTCGGCGACAACGGCCGCGTCACCGAGATCAGCCCGTTCGCCGCGGAAATGCTCGGCCTGAGCCGCCAGCGCGTGATCGGCCGCGATTTCGACGACGTGGTGCGCCTGTTCGACGCCGGCAGCGACAAGCCCCAGCAGCACCGCCTGCTCGGCCTGGCGCGCGAGGCGATCGAGGCGGCGTCCGACACGCCGCGCATCATCGAGGCCCTGTTCGCCCCGATGCATGGCGAGGCGGTGCGCATCCTGGTGTCGGTGGCGGCGATCACCGAGGGCCAGGGCCGTGCCTCGGGCGCATTGATCCGCCTCGAGCCCTACAAGGCCAGCGACACCCAGGCCATCGCGCTCAAAGCGCAGGCGCTGGACTACGTCACCGGGCTGCCCGGGCGCGACCAGATGGAAGCGCGGCTGCGCGATCTGCTCGGCAATGCCGGGTCCGCCAGCGTCAGCCACAGCCTGCTGTTCCTGGCGATCGACAACCTCTCGGCGATGACCGACGGCCTGGGCTACCTGGCCGCCGAGGAGCTGATGTACAGCGTGGCCGAGATCCTGCGGGAGAAGGTCGGGACCGGCGGCACCTGCTACCGTGCCGGCGCCGAGGTGATCGGCGCCCTGCTGCCCCGGACCGGCGCCGCGCAGGCGCAGGAGCTGGCGCGCAAGGTTCACGCCGAAGTCGGCGCGCGGGTCTTCAGCGCCGGCGAACTGCGCTTCGAATCCTCGGTCAGCATCGGCCTGGCCGAAATCACGCCGGGCTTCGGCGGCGTCGAGCTGGCCATGCAGGCGGCGCACGCCGCGCTGGCGGCGGCCCGCCGCGAGGGCCGCGGCCTCACCCATGTCTACGCCGCCGCCGACAGTGCGCCGCAGCAGCGCCGCTCCGACGAGGAATGGAGCCGCTGGCTGCGCGAGCGCCTGTCCGCCGGCTTCCTGCGCCTGGCCTCGCAGGAGATCCGCCCGCTGGCCGCGGGGGCCGGCAGCCTGCCGATGTTCGAGGTGTTCGTGCGCATCGAGGACGAGGACGGCGTCTGGATCACGCCGGGCGCCTTCCTCGGCGCCGCGGAGCGCCACCAGCTCACGGCGAAGCTCGATCTGGAAGTGTTTCAGGCAGCGCTGGGCCAGCTGCAGCTGCAGCCCGAACTGACCGAAAAATACGCCTGCGCCTGCATCAACCTCAGTGCCGCTTCCTTCGCCAGCGAGGGCTTCGCCGGCGAGCTGCTGCAGACCCTGGCGATGTCCGGCGTGCCGGGCCACCGCATCTGCTTCGAGATCGACGAGGCCGATGCGCTCAGCCACAAGGCGGCGCTGCGCCGCTTCATCGACATCGTCCGTCCTGCCGGGGTGCGCTTCTCGATGGACCGCTACCGGGCCATTGGCGGCCTTTACGAGCTGCGCGCGGTGCCGCTCGATTTCATCAAGCTGCACGAGTCGCTGCTGCACTGCCTGGACCCCGGGCTGAAGGACGCGATCGGGCTCAAGCACCTGCAATGGGCCAGCGACATAGCCCAGGCCATGAACATCGGCACCATCGCCACCGGCATCGAGAACGAAGCGATGCTGGAGCCGCTGAAGTCGGTGGGCATCCGCTACGTCCAGGGCCTGGCGATCAACAAGCTCGGCCCGCTGCTGCTGGCCTGAATCGACCGCCGCCCGGCTGCATCGCCGCGATGCGCGCAGGATTTTTCCGGCAGCCGGCGCGCTTCAAGGCGCAGGCCGGCGCATCCGCCGCGGACCGACGTTGCGGGCCGGCCGCGTTGGCTATCTAATGGCAGCCGGACCAGCCGAACGGGGATCAGCATGGCGGACGAAGCGATGGAGCCGAAGCCGGCGTTCCGCGCCAGCAACGAAATCGCGGTGCACGTGGCCGATCTGGGCAAGGCCGCGCACTTCTACGGCGATGTCCTGGGCTTCCGGCTGCTCGGCCGCACCGAACGCCAGCTGGAGTACGACACCGGCGCGCTGCGGCTCTACGTCAATCTCGACAGCCGTCCGCTCACCAGCTTCGTCCCTTCCCTCCACGTGCCCGACCGCGAGGCGGCGCGCGAATACCTCGAAGCCGCCGGCTGCAAGCCGGTACATATCGCCAGCCAGCCCGGCCTGTGCTACCTGCGCGATCCCTTCGGCCTGCTGTTCGACCTGACCGCGCGCAAGGGCTAAGGAACCTCTGAGCGTTAACCGGCCCTAGGCCAGGAGCCGCTGTTCCAGCCGCCGCAGGATGCGGCCGAACACCGCCGCATCGCCGGCGGCGCGCGCCAGCACCAGGGCGCCCTGAATCAGGGCGACGCCATCCTCTGCCGCGCCGCGCGCCTCGGCCGGGCCGCGGCCGGCACGGCGCAGCGCCGCCGCCAGGGCCTGCACCCACTGCTCGAAATAGCCTTCCACGGCGGCGGCGTAACGGTCGCGCGCCTCGCCCAGGGCGAACGCCCCGACCAGGCAGACGCGGCGGCCGGAGCGGAAGTAGTGCGCGGTGGCGGCGAGCATGTCGCGGATGCCGGCGCGCGGCTCGGGCGCGTTGCGCAGGGGCTCGAACACCTCGCGCCGGAACCAGCCGTCGACCTCGTCCAGCACCGCCTGCGCCATCTCGTCCTTGCCGCCGGGGAAGAAGTTGTAGAGGCTGCCGCGGCCCAGGCCGGTGGCCTGGCCGAGCAGGGCCAGCGAGGCCCCTTCGTAGCCGTGGCAGCGGAACACCTCGGCCAGCAGCGGCACCGTAGCGGCGCGCGTGCCGATCGCCCTGGGCATCGGGCCTCAGAGCCCCAGCTCGGTCAGGCCGGGAAAGTCGGCCGGACGCGGGCCGGGCGCGGGCCAGGTGAACCTGCGCTCGCTCTCCCGGATCGCGACGTCGTTGATGCTGGCTTCGCGGCGCCGCATCAGGCCGTGGCCGTCGAATTCCCACTGCTCGTTGCCGTGGGCGCGGAACCAGTTGCCGGAGTCGTCGCGAAACTCGTAGCAGAAGCGCACCGCGATGCGGTTGTCGTGAAACGCCCACACCTCCTTGATCAGGCGGTAGTCCAGCTCGCGCGCCCACTTGCGGCGCAGGAACTCGACGATGGCCGCGCGGCCCTGGAAGAACTCGGCGCGGTTGCGCCAGCGGCTGTCCTCGGTATAGGCCAGGGCCACGCGCTCGGGATCGCGCGAATTCCAGGCGTCCTCGGCCAGGCGCGCCTTCTGCGCGGCGGTTTCGCGGGTGAAAGGCGGCAGCGGCGGACGGGCATTCATGGCGGACTCCTGGTTTGTACCGATCGGTCCATCTTTTACCAATCGGTACAAACAATCAAGCGCGCCGCCGGCGCCGGGCCGCGCCGGCCTGGAAGTAGCGGCTCGGCGGCGCCCCCAGCGCCCGGCGGAACATGCCGGTGAACGCCGCCGGGCTGTCGTAGCCCAGGTCCAGCGCCACCGCGGTCACCGCTTCGCCGGCGGCCAGCCGCGGCAGCGCCGCGAACAGGCAGGCCTGCTGGCGCCATTCGGCGAAGCTCATGCCGGTTTCGGCGCGGAACAGGCGGGTGAAGGCGCGGCGGCTCATCTGCAGCGCCCGGCTCCACTGGTCGATGGTGTCGTGCGGCGTCGGCTGCTCCATCAGCCGCCGGCAGCGGCGCGCCAGGCGGCGGTCGCGCGGAAACGGCAAGGCCAGCGGCAGCACCGGCAGGCGCCGCACCTCCTGCAGCAGCAGCGCCATCACCAGGCCGTCGCGGCCGTGCTCGTCGTAGTGCAGCGGCACGTCGACCGCCTCCTGCAGCAGGCTGCGCAGCAGCGGCGTCATGCCCAGCACCTGGCACTGCCACGGCAGGCCCTCCACCGCGTCGGGCCACATATAGGCGCTGTGGGTGGCGGCGGGCCCGCTGCTGATCTCGACCTGGTGCACCTCGCCCGGCGGCAGCCACACCGCCTGTTCCGGCGGCACCACCCAGGTGCCGTGCGCGGTGCGCACCGTCATCATGCCGGCGGCGCCGCTGAGCAGCTGGGCGCGGCGATGGCTGTGGGGCGCGCTGACATAGCCTGTCTGGTATTGGTTGCCGACCACCACCACGGCGCGCGGCACCGTGTCGTAGGCAGCCGGATACTGCAGATTACGCATGAGGCGGTTCCTTTTGGCCCGGTCTCGATGGTTTCCGACCCAGGCACGCAAGCAGGCCGTATGCTAGCGCGTATCCTGCACCGGCGTCGCACCTTCCCACCGGAGCCACCATGAGCGAAACCGCCGCCCTGCCAGCGAGCACGCCGGCCGCCAGCGCCGCCGCCGCAGCCCCTGCCACGGACACCGCCGGCACCGCCTTCGGCGTCATCGCCGCGATCAGCTTCTCGCATCTGCTCAACGACCTGATGCAGGCGCTGCTGCCGGCGATGTACCCGATGCTGAAGGATTCCTACGCCCTCAGCTTCGGCCAGATCGGCCTGCTGACTTTCACCTACCAGTGCACCGCCTCGCTGCTGCAGCCGCTGGTCGGCGCCTACACCGACCGCCAGCCGCGCCCCTACTCGCTGGTCGCCGGCATGGCCTTCACCCTCGGCGGCCTGGTGCTGCTGGCGCAGGCCAGCGCCTTCGGCCTGCTGCTGCTTGCCGCCGCGCTGATCGGCACCGGGTCGTCGGTGTTCCATCCCGAGTCCTCGCGGGTGGCGCGCATGGCCTCGGGCGGCCGCCACGGCCTGGCGCAGTCGCTGTTCCAGGTCGGCGGCAATGCCGGCTCCGCCATCGGGCCGCTGCTGGCGGCGCTGATCATCCTGCCGCGCGGCCAGGGCAGCGCGGCCTGGTTCTGCCTGGCGGCGCTGCTCGGCATGGTCCTGACCGGCCTGGTCGGCCGCTGGTACCGCGCCCACGGCCTGCTGCGGCTCAAGCCGCGCCCCGGCGCCGCGGCGGCGGCCGCGCTGCCGCCCACGCAGGTGCGCAAGGCGATCTACGTGCTGCTGGCCCTGATCTTCTCCAAGTTCTTCTACCTGGCGAGCCTGACCAGCTATTACACCTTCTACCTGATCGAGCATTTCAAGGTGTCGGTGCAGGGCGCGCAGCTGTACCTGTTCGTCTTCACCGGCGCGGTGGCGGTGGGCACCATCGCCGGCGGCCCGCTCGGCGACCGCTTCGGCCGCAAGCGCATCATCTGGGCCTCGATCCTCGGCGTGCTGCCGTTCAGCCTGGCGCTGCCGCATGCGACCCTGCTGTGGACCGCCGTGCTGACCGTGCCGATCGGTATGATCCTGGCCTCGGCCTTCCCTGCCATCGTGGTCTACGCGCAGGAACTCATGCCGGGCAAGACCGGCACCGTCGCCGGCCTGTTCTTCGGCTTCGCCTTCGGCATGGGCGGCGTCGGCGCGGCGGCGCTGGGCTGGCTGGCCGACCGCAGCAGCATCGCCTTCGTCTACCAGGTCTGCGCCTTCCTGCCGGCGATCGGCCTGCTCGCCGCCCTGCTGCCGGATGTCGAGCAGCCGGCCCGACCGGCCGCATAAAACCAGGTCAGGCAAGGACCCCCGGAAGCACGGCGCGCGCAAACGGGCTTTTGCCTGCCGGCGCTTTTCAGAGTTCCGACTTTCGGCGCGGACCCGGCGCCTGACTGCGCCCTTGCAAGCGGCGGTCCGGCTCGCGGGCTTGCCCCGGCACCCCCATTCGGCGGAAGCGCCCCGGCGTGGTGCCGGCGAAGCGGGCGAAGGCGCGGTTGAACGCGGCCTCGGAGCGGTAGCCCACCGCCTCGCCGACCGCGGCGGTGTCCTGGCCGCCGCGCGCCAGCTGCTGCGCCGCCAGTTCCATGCGCAGCGCCGTCAGCAGCCGCAGCGGCGCCAGCTCGGAGTGACGGCTGAACTCGCGGGCGAAGCTGGCGCGCGACAGGTTGCAGCGCCGCGCCAGCGCCTGCACCGTCCACGGCTTCTGCGGCTCCTCCAGCATGGCCTGCAGCGCCGGTCCCAGGCGCGGATTGGCCAGCAGGCCGAGCACCCCGCGCAGCTGCGGCTGCGACTCCAGGTGCGCGCGCAGCGCCAGCGTGAACAAGGTGCCGGACAACTCGGCCACGATCACCGCCGCGCCGGGCCGGTTCTGCTCGACTTCCTGCGCCATCAGGCGGACCAGGTGCTCGAGCCGGGCAAAGCCCTCGCCCCCGTCCTCTTCCCGGCCGAACTTCACCAGCAGCGCCTCGGGCAGCGCTTCCAGCAGCACGCTGCGGCGGCGGCCGGTGAACTCCAGCTCGCCGCAGAGGATCTCCACGTCGGCCTGCTCCGGGCGTGCCAGGTTGGTCTTCAAGGTCAGCAGCTCGCCGTCGCGCGAGCGGACCGGGGTGGCGCGCTGCCCGCGCACGCCGCGCAGCTCGTGCGCGGCGCCGCGCGGCAACAGCAGCAGGCTGCCCGGGCCGAGGCGCAGCGTCGTCTTCGACGGCGCCAGCACCAGCTCGCACTCGCCGCGCAGCACGATGTGGAAGGGCGCCCGCCACGGGCCGCTCGCCTGGTGCGGCGCGCTCCAGGCCTGGCCGAACAGGCAGCGCAGGTCCATGCGCCCGCGCGGGTCGAGCAGGCCCACCAGCCGGCTCAGGGCGTCCATTTGAGACGATTGGACAACTTTTGTGGATTCCGAAGCATTCGGAATCTTACCCCGGCGGCCCAGACTGTGCTCGTGAATTCCGGCGCGGCCACGCGCCAGCTTCAAGGAGAGCGGTCATGAGTGCACAGCAAGTCGCAAAGCGGGGACCGATGCCGGTGGCGTACTTCGGCATCGCGGTGGGCCTGCTGGCCCTGGCCAATGCCTGGCGCGTCGGCGTGCACCTGTGGCAGCTGCCGCAGACGGTTTCGGCAGTGCTGTCGGCGGCGGCGCTGGCGGTATGGCTCAGCCTGCTGATCGCCTATGCCGGCAAGTGGCTGGCGCAGCGCGAGGCGGCGCTGGCCGAGATCCGCCACCCGGTGCAGTCGGCGTTCGCCGCGCTGGGCCTGGTGTCGAGCCTGCTGGCGGCGCAGCTGTTGCTGCCCTGGTGGCGGCCGGCGGCGCTGCTGGTGTTCGGCATCGCCGTGACCGGGCAGCTGGCGCTGGCTCTCCATCTCTATGGCCGTTTCTGGCAGGGCGGTTTCGCGCCGGAGCAGGTCACGCCGACGATCTACCTGCCGATGGTGGCGCAGAACTTCGTCGCCGGCACCGCCGCCGCAGGCTTCGGCTGGCCGCAGGTGGGCGCGCTGTTCTTCGGCGTCGGCGCCTTCGCCTGGCTGGCGATGGAGTCGATGATCCTGCATCGCGCCGCGGTGCACGAGCCGCTGCCGGAAGCGCTGCGCCCGACCCTGGGCATCCAGCTGGCGCCCCCGGTGGTCGGCGGCGTCAGCTACCTGGCGGTCAGCTCGGGCGCACCCGACCTGCTGGCGCAGGCGATGCTTGGCTATGGCCTGTTCCAGGCGCTGCTGCTTCTGCGGCTGCTGCCCTGGATCCGCCGGCAGCCGTTCGCACCGTCCTACTGGGGCTTCAGCTTCGGCGTCGCCGCCCTGCCGACCCTGGCGATGCGCATGGCCGAGCGCGGCGATACCGGCCCGGCCGCCTGGCTGGCTCCGGCGCTGTTCGTCGCCGCCAACCTGATCATCGGCGCGCTGGCCTGGAAGACACTGGGACTGCTGCTGCAGGGCAAGCTGCTGCCGCCGCAGGCGGCGGCTCCGGCGAGCGCTGCCGCGGTCGCCGAAGTCGCGGTGAAGCAGAACTGAAGATTACGCCCCCGCCTCCCCTACCCTCCGCCGCACGCGGGGGAAAACCAATCCCCGATCCACAGGAGAATTCCCATGATGCTCGACTGGAAGAACTACCAAGGCCAGCTGTCCGCCACCATTGGCGAGATCGGCAAGCTCAGCCCGGACACGATCAAGGGCTACCTGGCGCTGTCCGGCGCCGGCAAACAGACCGGCAAGCTCGACGCCAAGACCCGCGAACTGATCGCGCTGGCGGTGGCGGTATCGCTGCGCTGCGACGGCTGCATCACGGTGCATGCCGACGCCGCGGCGAAGGCCGGCGCGGCTCGCGAGGAGCTGGCGGAAGCCTTGGGCGTGGCGATCGCGGTCAACGCCGGCGCCGCACTGGTCTACTCGGCGCGCACCATCGACGCGTTCAAGCAGCACGCCGCGGCCTGAAGCCGCTGCGGCTCCGGCGGCGGCATACTGCGGGCTGCCGTTCCCGCCGGAGCTTTTCCATGGACCTGCTGGTCAACATCGACGTCGACGACCTGGACCGGGCCGTCGCTTTCTACACCGGCGCTTTCGGGCTGCGCCCCAGCCGCCGCTTCGGCGCGGCCGGCGTCGAGCTGCAGGGCGCCGCGGCGCCGTTCTACCTGCTGTTGAAGGCGTCCGGCAGCCGCGCCGCGAAAACCCTGGAGCAGCGCCGCGATTACCGCCGCCACTGGACGCCGGTGCACCTGGACTTCGTGGTGCCGGATCTCGGCGCCGCGCTGAGCCGTGCCCGGGCCGCCGGCGCCACGCTGGAAGGCGAGCCGGAAACGCACGACTGGGGCCGCATCGCCCACCTCGCCGATCCCTTCGGCCACGGCTTCTGCCTGATCCAGTTCCTGGGACGCGGCTATGATGAGATCGCCACGCCGGCCTGAACGGCATACGACGAGCCTGCACCTTCCATGCGCCGATTGTTGACCGCCTGCCTGCTGGGCAGCCTGACCGCCACCGCGGCCGCGCAGTCCTGCTCCCCCTATCCGGAAACTTTCGCGCAAGCCTTCTACCGCTCCGGCTACTCCTTTTTCAACGAATCGCCGCAGCGGGTGAGCGAACTGGTGGCGCCGCCGCTGCTGGGCCGCCTCCAGGCCCAGCGCGACTGCTGGGAGAAGCACCCGGGCTGCGGCCTGCGCTACGACCCCTGGCTGGGCGCGGCGGACGGCAGCATCGCCCCGCCCCTGCGCTTCGAGCGCGAATCGCAGGACGGCGACCGCGCGGTGGTGGCGATGCGCTACGCCGGCGACGGCGGCCAGGCCCGCACCGTGCGGCTGAAGCTGCGCCGGTCGGCCGCCAGCGGCTGCTGGCAGCTGGAGGACCTGGTCACGCCGCTGGGCGAATCGCTCTCGGCGCTGCTGCCGGCGGCGCGGCCCTGACACCGGCGCACGGCGCGGTCCGGCATGAGCTACTCGGCGCGCATCGGCATCCGCAGCCACGTCTTCGCCGACCTGCGCGAGCTGCTGGCCAAGGCCAGCCCGGCGCGTTCCGGCGACCAGCTCGCCGGCATCGCCGCCGCCAGCCGCGAGGAGCGGGCCGCGGCCAAGCTGGCGCTCGCCGACCTGCCGCTGCCGGAGTTCCTCGAACAACCGCTGGTGCCTTACGAGAGCGACGAGGTGACGCGGCTGATCGTCGACACGCACGACGCCGCCGCCTTCGCCCCGCTGCACGGCTTCAGCGTCGGCGAATTCCGCGACTGGCTGCTGTCCGACCGGGCCGACACGGCGGCCCTGGCCGCGCTGGCGCCCGGCCTGACGCCGGAGATGGCCGCGGCGGTGAGCAAGCTGATGCGCAACCAGGACCTGATCCTGGCGGCGCGCAAGTGCAGCGTGGTGACGCGCTTCCGCAACACGCTGGGTCTGCCCGGCCGCCTGGCGGTGCGGCTGCAGCCCAACCATCCCACCGACGATCCGAAAGGCATTGCCGCCAGCATCCTCGACGGCCTGCTCTACGGCGCGGGCGACGCGGTGATCGGCATCAATCCGGCCACCGACGATCCGGCCAGGCTGGCCGGGCTGTGGCGCCTGCTGGACGAACTGATCGCGCGCTTCGACATTCCGACGCAGTCCTGCGTGCTGGCCCACCTGACGCGGCAGATCGAGGCGATCGAACGCGGCCTGCCGCTGGACCTGGTGTTCCAGTCGATCGGCGGCAGCGAAGCGCTGAACCGCAGCTTCGGCATCGACCTGCGGCTGTTGCGCGAGGGGCGCGACGCCGCGCTGTCGCTGCGGCGCGGTACGCTCGGCGACCACGTCATGTACTTCGAGACCGGCCAGGGCAGCGCGCTGTCGGCCGGCGCGCACCACGGCGTGGACCAGCAGACGATGGAAGCGCGCGCCTATGCCGTGGCGCGCGCTTTTTCGCCGTTGCTGGTCAACACCGTGGTCGGCTTCATCGGCCCGGAGTACCTCTACGACGGCAAGCAGATCGTGCGCGCCGCGCTGGAGGACCACTTCTGCGGCAAGCTGCTGGGCCTGCCGATGGGCGTGGACGTGTGCTACACCAACCACGCCGAGGCCGACCAGGACGACATGGACAACCTGCTCCTGCTGCTCGGCGCCGCCGGCGTCAACTACATCATGGGCGTGCCGGGCGCCGACGACATCATGCTCAACTACCAGAGCACCAGCTTCCACGACGCGCTGTACCTGCGCCGGGCGCTGAGCCTGCGCCACGCGCCGGAGTTCGAAGCCTGGCTGCAGGCGCAGGGCATCGTCGACGACGGCGGGCGCCTGTGCGATGCGCGGGCCATTGCGTTGCCGAAGCTGATCGCCTTTGCCGAGACCGCGGCATGAGCCTGAAGCGCCGCGACCCGCACGCCGCGCCGGTGAACGAGGACGGCTGGGCCGCGCTGCGCCGCCACACCGCCGCGCGCATCGCCCTGGGCCGCAGCGGCGCCAGCCTGCCGACGCGCGAGGTACTGGCCTTCGAGCTGGCCCATGCCCAGGCGCGCGACGCCGTGCTGGCGCCGCTCGACGCGGCGGCGCTGCGCGCCGCGCTGGAAGCAGAAGGGTGGCCGGTGCTGGAGGTGCGCAGCCGCGCGCCGGACCAGGGCGCTTACCTGGCGCGGCCGGACTGGGGCCGCCGGCTCGCCCCGGAGTCACTGGCGGCACTGCCGGCCGGCGGCGGCGCCGACCTGGCGCTTGTGCTCGGTGACGGCCTTTCCGCGGTGGCGCTGCAGCGGCATGCCGCACCGCTGCTGCGCGCGCTGCGGCCCTGGCTGGGCGGCCTGAGCCTGGCGCCGCTGGTGATCGCGACGCGGGCACGCGTGGCGCTGGCCGACGAGGTCGGCGAGCGGCTCGGCGCCCGCGTGGCCGTCAGCCTCATCGGCGAGCGTCCCGGCCTGTCGTCGCCGGACAGCCTCGGCGCCTACCTCACCTACGCGCCGCGGGTCGGCCGGCACGATGCCGAACGCAACTGCATCTCCAACATCCGGCCGCAGGGCCTGGGCTACGCCGAGGCCGCGGCGCAGCTGGCGGCCCTGCTGCGCGCCGCCCTGGCCAAGGGCTTGTCCGGCGTGAAGCTGCAGTTCGACCCGGCGCGGGCATTGGACGCTCCGCCGGCCGGCTGATCGCTTTGAACGCAGCGCCGGGAGCATGCAACACTAGCTGACCACCCGTCCGACCAGCGCCAGGGACCTTCAGGACCACGCATGCCCGCACCCAGCCAACCCGCCGCGCCCGCGCAAGTGCCGCGCTCCGCCGCCCATCTCGGCCTCAGCCTGCTCGGCCTCGCCGGCGGCCTCGGCGCGATCCTGGTGCTGCTGCAGTGGGGGCCGGCGCTCGACGCCCTGATCGGGCCGCTGCCGGGCGATCTCGGCAGCATCGCCAACAACCACCTGCTGATCGCCATGGTCGGTTGCGGCGTGGTGGTCGCCATCATCGGCGGCGGCGAGCTGTTCTGGCAGCGCAGCTACCGCAATCCCGGCAGCGGCCTCGCGCCGCAGCCGCTGCGGCCGTTCGACGCCGGGCGGCTGGTGGTGCGCCTGCTCGGCTTCGCCGCGACGCTGGCGATCATCGGCTTCGTCTACTGGCTGTTCCCCGAGTACTCGCTGGACCGCAACCGCTTCTACGGCCCCTTCTGGGCCTACATCACCGCCCTGGCCTGGGTGGTGGTGCCGCTGGCGCCGTTCTACTTCGCCTGGATCCAGCGACGCCTGCACCAGCCGAACGACGGCTACTGGCAGCTCGGCATGCTGGTGCTGGGCCGCAACTGCATCGAAGGCCCGGAACTGCGCAATCACTTCATGGGCTGGACGGTGAAGGCCTTCTTTCTGCCGCTGATGGCGGTGTACCTGGCCGGCGAGGTGGGCTCGCTCGGCGCCGCCTACCTCAACTTCCGCACCGACTGGCACAACTGGTACCAGTTCCTTTACGACATCGGATACATGGTCGACCTGCTGTTCTGCGTGGTCGGCTACACCATCACCCTGCGCCTGTTCGATTCGCACATCCGCAGCACCGAGCCCACCGCCTTCGGCTGGGTCATCGCGCTGATGTGCTACCAGCCGTTCTACTCGATCATCGGCGGCACCTACCTGCACTACGACGACAGCGTCTACTGGGACAACTGGCTGGCCGCCTACCCCGCGCTGCGCAGCCTGTGGGCGGCCGCAATCATCGTGCTGGTGTTCATCTACGGCCTGGCGACGGTGTCGTTCGGCATGCGCTTCTCCAACCTGACCTACCGCGGCGTCATCACCAGCGGCCCCTACCGCTTCACCAAGCACCCGGCCTACCTGTCGAAGAACCTGAGCTGGTGGATCATCTCGGTGCCCTGGGTGTGGGAGCCGCAGGCGCAGTGGTACGACGCGCTGCGCAACTGCTGCCTGATCGGCCTGCTCAACCTGGTGTACTACCTGCGCGCGCGGACCGAGGAGAACCACCTCAGCCTGCGCGATCCGGACTACGTCGCCTATGCGCTGTGGATGGAGGAGCACGGCATCATGCGCTGGGTCGGCCGCCTGTTCCCGATCTTCCGCTACAAGCCGCCCGCGGGCGCCGCGGCGCCGCAGGCGCAGGCGCCGGCTCCGCCCCGGGAGAAGCCGGCCAAGCTGGCCAAGGCGGCGCGGCGCTGAACGCCGCCGCGATGCGCCCGGCGCTGGTGCTGTTCGACGTCGACGGCACCCTGGTCGACAGCGAGGAGCTGGGCACCAGGGTCCTGCTGGAGATGGCGGCGGAGCTCGGCGTGCGGCGGCCGTTGAAGGAAACCAACCGGCTGTTCCGCGGCTGGAGGCTGGACGACTGCGTCGCCCAGATCCGCGTCTGGCTCGGCAAGCCCCTGCCGGAGGACTTCGTCGCCCAGGTGCGGCTGCGCACCGCCGCAACCTTCCGCCGCGAACTGCGGCCCGTCCCCGGCGCGCCGGAACTGGTGCGCGCCCTGCACGATCGCGCCATCCCGATCTGCGTCGCCTCGAGCGGGCCGCGCGAGAAAATCGAGCTGAGCCTGAGCCTCACCGGGCTGCTGCCCTACTTCGAGGACCGCATCTTCAGCGGCTACGAGTTGCAGACCTGGAAACCGGACCCGGGGCTGTTCCTGCACGCGGCGCGGGCGCTGGGCGCCGAGCCGGCCGCCTGCCTGGTGGTGGAGGACAGCCTGGTGGGCGTGCAGGCGGCATTGGCGGCGGGGATGCGGGTGCTGGCCTTCCAGCCGGAACAGGCGGATCCGCAGATTCCGGCGCCGGTGCGGTCGATCCGCCGGCTGGACGAGGTGCTCGGGGTGTTGGGGGTCTAGCCCTTCTGCGCGTCCCGCCAGCGCTTGGGCGTCTCGCCCGTCCAGCGCCGGAACGAGCGGCTGAACGCGCTCTGCTCCGAGAATCCCAGCAGCTGCGCAATCTCGACCAGCCGCAGGCGCGGATCGCGCAGGTAGTCCTCGGCGAGGCGGCGGCGCGTGTCCTCGCGCAAGCCGCGGAAATTGCGACCGCGCTCCTCCAGCCTGCGGTGCAGGGTCCGCGGCGTGGTGTGCAGCTCGGCGGCGACGCGCTCCAGCGCCACCTGCCCCTCGCGGCTGAGCCGCACGATGCAGCGGCGCACCGACTGCTCCAGGTCGTCGCTGCCGGGCAGCTCGGCCAGCAGCGCATCGGCCTGCCGCTGCAGCAGCGCCAGCAGTGCGGCATCCGGCTGTCGCAGCGGCAGGCCGAGGTACCGCGCCGGGAAGCGCAAGGTGGTGCGGGGCTGGCCGAAGCGCACCGGGCAGCCGAACCAGTCGCGGTAGGGCTTGAGGCTGGCGGGCGCGGGGTTGACGAAGCCGACCTCGTCCGGCGCGAAGCGCCTGCCGCTGAGGTCCCGCGCCATCTGGACCAGGGCGGCGATGGCGGTCTCGTCGGCCAGCGAACCGGGGCGGCCCTGCTCCACGCCCCACTCCAGCACCACTGCCGTGCCTTCGGCCTGGGTGCGCATGGGGTTCACGTCGTAAACCAGGCGCTGGTACTGCTCCAGCCGCTGCAGCGCGGCGCCGAGGTTGCCGCAGGCGAGCAGGACGTAGCCGATCACCCCGAGGTGCGCCGGGGTGATGCTGCGGCCGAGCTTGAGGCCGAGCAGGGGGTCGTCCAGCGCGGCGGCGGCGCGCTCCAGCAGCGCCCGCCAGCGCGCCACGGGATAGCGGCCGCCGCCGCGGTCGGCCGCCTGCGGCGGCGGCTCGCGCAGCAGCCGGCGCGGGTCCAGGCCCTGGCGCTCCAGGTATTCGTAAAGCAGGCGCACGTAGGCGCTGGGCACCATGCCCCGCACTTCCGCGCTTGCCCCCGTCCCGGCCATGGCGGGAAGTGTCAAAAATTTGTCCGGCCGGGTCAATCCCCGCGGGCCCGCCTGACGGAACAATGCCGCCATCGGAATTCCGGGAGGACCGGGCATGATGGACTGGATGACGCAGGTGCAGGCACTGCTGGGGCCGGACGCGGACTGGAAGCAGCTGCTGCTGACGGCGATGACGCCGCTGTTCCTGCTCGGCTTCGCGCTGGAGTGGTGGGCGATGCGCCGGCGCGGCCGGCCGGAGCAGTTCCGCGGCCGCGACATCCTGGTCAACCTCGGCCTGGGAGCCGCCTACCAGCTGTTCGAGCTGGGCGCGTACGCGCTGGTCACCGGCGCGGCGGCCGGCTGGTTTTACGCCCACCGGTTGTGGACCATCCCCGCCAACGGCTGGACCATCCTGCCGATCTTCGCCGGCGTGGAATTCTGCTACTACTGGTTCCACCGCACCAGCCACCGCGTGCGCTGGTTCTGGAGCGCGCACGTGGTGCATCACTCGGGCGAGCGCATGAACATGACCACGGCGATGCGCCAGGGCCTGCTCTACTCGGTCACCGGCTGGTGGCTGTTCTTCATGCCGCTGGTGCTGCTGGGGGTGCACCCGGCAGTGGTGTTCTTCCTTTACGCCTGCGACCTGAGCTACCAGTTCTTCATCCACACCGAGAGCGTGGGCAAGCTGCACCCCTGGGTCGAGTACCTGTTCGACACCCCCAGCAACCACCGCGCGCACCACGGCCGCAACCCGCGCTACATCGACCACAACTACGGCGGCGTGCTGATCGTGTTCGACCGCCTGTTCGGCACCTACGTCGAGGAGCGCGAGGCGGTGGACTACGGCGTGCCGCGCCAGCCGCGCAGCGGCAACCTGCTCAAGCTCAACTTCCACGAGTTCGCCGGGATGTGGCGCGAGGTACTGCGGCCCGGGCCGTTGTGGCTGCGCCTGAAGCACCTGTGGGCCCCGCCCGAGTGGACCAGGAACCGCGCCTAGGGCCTGTCTCTTGTCCCCCACCCGGCGGGGGCGCATAGTGCCGCGCCATGAACATCGAAGCGCTGACCCTGCACGGCCGGCACATCCGGCTCGAACCTCTCGACACCCGGCATATTCCGGGGCTGGCGGCGGCCTCGGCCGGCGACGCGGGGCTGTACCAGTGGAGCCCGGTGCCGCGCGGCGCGGCGGAGGCGGAGCGCTACGTCGCCGCGGCGCTGGCGATGCGCGATGCCGGCGCCGCCCTGCCCTTCGCCACCGTGCGGCAGGAGGACGGCGTGGTGCTGGGCTCGACCCGCTTCTTCCTGCTCGAATGGTGGGCCTGGCCGCCGGGGCATCAACGCCATGGGCGGGCCGCACCGGACGCCGGCGAGATCGGCTACACCTGGCTGGCGCCGGGCGCGGTGCGCAGCGGCGCCAACACCGAGGCCAAGCGGCTGATGCTGGGCCACGCCTTCGACACCTGGGGCATGCTGCGGGTCTGCCTGCACACCGATGTGCGCAACGCGCGCTCGCGCGCGGCGATGGAGCGGATCGGCTGCCGCTTCGAGGGCGTCCTGCGCTCCCACCGCATGGCGGCGGACTTCATCGCGCGCGACTCGGCGCGGTACTCGATCGTGGCGGCGGAATGGCCGGAGGTGAGGCGGCGGTTCGAGACCCTGATGGCGCGGTGAACCGATCCAGGCAGGCCGCAGGCCGCCCCACCGCTTCAACCGGGAATGGCCGGCTCTCCGGCCTGAAGGCCTTGAGCCGCCAGCCGCTGGTGGAAGGCCTCCAGCTTCGCCGCGATCGGGGGCTCCAGCTTCAAACCGGCGCTGTTGAGGAACCCGGCGACCATGACGTAGTGGCCGACCAGGATCACGATCTCGATCAGCCGCTTGTCGTCGTAGCGCTGCGCCAGCTGCGCCCAGGTGGCCTCGGCGAGGTGGCGCCCGCGCACCAGCTCGTCGCAGGCCTGCAGCAGCAGGCGCTCGGCGGGATCTTCGCACTGCTCCGGCCCGCGGGCGACGCGCAGGATCTCGGCGTCGCCCAGCCCCACGCGCAGGCCGATCTCCACGTGCTGGCCCCACTCGTAAAGGCTGCGGGTGAGCCAGGCGGTGCGCAGGATCAGCTTCTCCCGCTCGCGCGCCGGCAGGCGCCCGCCCGGCATCAGGCGGGAGGCGAAGAACAGCCAGGGCCAGAACAGCCGCGCATTGAGGTGGAACACCGCGAAGATGTCCGGCACCTCGGCGCGGCCGAAGGCGCGGGCCGCCAGCGACATGCCGCGGAAGGCCAGGCCGCGCCGCCCCGGCGGCGGCGTGGGAATGCGCTGCGGCGCGGCGATCCAGCCGGCGGCCGGGTGCAGGCCGGTGTGGTCGAGGACGGGTTCGAGATTCATGACGGGCGGCCTGCCAGCTGCCTGCGGTGTTCGCCCGGCGTCCTGCCGGTGTTCTGCTTGTACCAGCGCAGGAAAGCCTGGTGCGAGTGGAAGCCGAGGTACGCGGCGATGCTGCTGACCGACTCGGCCGGGTCGCGCAGGCGCTGCTGGGCGATGGCCAGGCGCACCTCGTCGAGGATCTCGCGGTAGCCGGTGCCCTGCTCCTCCAGCTTGCGGTGCAGGCTGCGGGCGCTGAGGCCGAGCTGCTGCGCCACCATGTCCTTGGTCGGCACGCCGTCGATGATCATGGCGGCGACCAGGTGGCGCACCTCGTCCCGCAGCGATGCTTTCTGCCCGCGCTGGCGCAGCAGCTCCTGGGCGTGGCGGTCGAGCACGTCCTTGAGGAAGGCGTCGCCGTGGTGCAGGCGCGCCTTGAGCGCGGCGCCGGCGATGAACAGGCTCGACACCGGCTTGTCGAAGTACACCGGGCACTTGAAGAAGGAGAAGTACTCGCGCACCAGCTCGGCGCCGGCCGGGCGCGGGTGGGCGAAGTGCACGGCCTGCAGCAGGCCGGCCTGCTCCGGCAGCAGCAGGCGCACCAGGCCGACGAAGGAGCCGAACACGTACTCGGTGGCCTGGCGCCGCAGCGCCGCGCTGCCGACGCTGCACTCCCAGCGCATCTGCAGCAGGCCGGGCGCGGGGACCAGGGAGGTGCGGCCGATGTTGCTGAGCAGGCCGTTGTAGCGCGTCACCACTTCCAGCGCGTCGCCGAGGGTGGTGCAGGCCTGCATGATGTAGCCGATGGCGCCGTAGGTGGCGGGCTGGATATCGCTGGCCAGGTGCAGGCCCATCAGCGGATCGGAGTAGCGGCCGGACACGGCGGCGAGCATGGCCTCCAGCGCGCTGAGCGGAATGGCGGCGTCGGCGTCGGCCAGGCGCGCCTTGTCCAGGCCGCCTTCGGCCAGCAGCGCGTCCATCGAGATGCCGGCGGCCTCGGCCCGCGCCACCACGTGCTGCAGATGGCGCGCCGAGACCCAGCCCAGGGCGGGATTGCTGACAAACTTGGGCATGGCTCGTCCGGGTCCTCCCCCTGCGGCGGCGATGGCGCATCCTGTCACAACTACGGACAGCATCGGGATTATGGCCGTTTTTGATACAGGCTTTGGCCGATCCCGGGCCTAGGCCCGGAGCCGCCTCCTTCCTAAGATTTTTCCGCATGTGCGGCGCGCCTCCGGCGCGGTCGCGCCCGGCCGCAGCGCCGCTCAGCGGGAGGAAGCGTCATCAAGAGCCTGCGCGACAAGAAGGTCTTCATCACCGGCGCCGCCAGCGGCATCGGCCGCGCCACCGCGTTCGCCGCCGCGCGCGAAGGCGCGCGGCTGTTCCTCACCGACATCAGCCCGCAGGCGCTGGAGGCGGCGGTCGCGCAGATCCGCGCCGCGGGCGGCCAGGTGGCGGACTGGCGCGCGCTGGACGTGTCCAGCTACGAGGCGGTGCGCGCGTTCGCCGCCGACCTGCACCGCGCCCACGGCAGCATGGACGTGGTGATGAACATCGCCGGCATCGCCATCTGGGGGGCGATCGAGCGCCTGCGCCACGAGCAGTGGCGCCGCGCCATCGAGGTGAACCTGATGGGGCCGATCCACGTGATGGAATGCTTCATCCCGCCGATGATCGCGGCGAGCCGCGGCGGCCACCTGGTCAACGTGTCCTCCGCGGCGGGGCTGTTCGGCCTGCCCTGGCACGCGCCCTACAGCGCCAGCAAGTTCGGGCTGCGCGGCGTGTCGGAGGTGCTGCGCTTCGACCTGCGCCGCCACCGCATCGACGTGAGCCTGGTCTGCCCCGGCGGGGTCGACACCGGGCTGGTGCGCACGGTGGAGATCGAGGGCGTGGACGGCAACAGCCCGCAGATGCAGGCGCTGAAGCGCCGCTTCCAGAGCCACGCGGTATCGCCCGAGCGCGCGGCGCGGGCGATCCTGCGCGGCATCCGCCGCCGCCGCTACATGGTGTTCACCTCCGCCGACGTGCGCCTGGGCTGGTGGGCGCAGCGCCTGTTCGCCCCGCCTTACGAGTGGGTGATGCGCCTGCTCAACGACCGCCTGAACCTGTTGCTGCGGCCGCAGCCGGAGAAGGCGGCGTGAACGCGCGCCTTGCGGCGCTGTCGGCACTGGCGCTGCTCCAGCTGGCCGGCTGCGGCGGCTCCAGCGCGCCCCTCTCCGGCGGCGACCCGGGCAGCACGCCCGGCGCGGCCACGCTGGTCACCGCGCCGGTGACCTTCACCGCCAGCGACGGCGCGCAGCTGCGCGCCTACGTCAGCGGCGCCGGCGATTTCCGGCCGCGGCCGCTGATCGTGGAGTTCAGCCCCTATGCGCCGACCTCGTTTTCGGGGCAGTTCAGCGCCCCGGCCGCGTTCGGCAATTCCTTCGGCCCGGCCTACAACTACGTCGAGGTCAATGCCCGCGGCACCGGGCAGAGCAGCGGCGCCTGGGGCCCGGTCGGTCCACGCGACCAGCAGGACGTGGCCGAATTCCTGGCCTGGGCCTGCACGCAGCCCTGGAGCAACGGCCACATCGGGCTGTACGGCTTTTCGGCCAGCGCCATCATCGTCTACAACTCCCTGCACCTGCCGCTGGCCTGCGTCGACGCCGCGGCGCTGATGTCCGGCACCAACGACCTGTACCGCGACCTGCTGTACCCGGGCGGCATCCTCAACCTGGCGCCGGCCATCGTGGTCGGCGCCTCGGTGGGCCTGCCGCTGCTGGCGGATTTTCCGCCGGCCTTCTTCGAGGGGCGGCCGATTCCCGACATGCTGTACACCGGCCTGGGGCAGATCGGCATTTACTTCAACATCCTGGCGGGCCACCCGACCGAGGATGACTTCTGGCGGCAGCGGGCGATGCGCCCGCTGCCCGGCCCGAACCATTTCCCGGTGCTCGCCGACGGCAGCTTCTACGATCCCGAGCCGCGCGGCGCCTTCGAAAGCGTGCGGCAGCTGCGCGCGGCGGGAGTGCCGGCGCGGCTGATCACCTACGGCGCGCACGATGGTTTTCCCGCCAACACCCTGGGGCCTTTCCCCGAGTTCAAGCGCTGGCTCGATCACTACCTGCTCGGCGCCGACAACGGCGCGGAACGCGAACCCGCCGTGACCCTGCTGCTCGGCAACGGCGGACACGACGCCTTCAGCAACGGCGACAACACCACGCTCACCGGCGATGGCTGGCCGCTGCCCGGCACGCACTGGCAGCCGCTGTTCCTCGACCCGGCGCGCTCGGGCAGCGCGGTTTCGGCCAACGACGGCAGCTTGAGCGGCGCCGCGCCGCAGCAGGCCGCGACGCAGCCCTACCTGGACCTGGCCTCGCTGCCGACCGCGACCGATCCGACCACCTGGACCGTTGCCGCGGCCGGGGCGGCGTCGCTGTTCGATGCCCTGCCGCTGCTGACCCAGCTCAACAGCCAGGAGCCGCTGGCGCTGACCTACAGCAGCGCGCCGCTCCGGTCCGCGGTGAACGTGGCGGGTCCGGCGAGCCTGGACCTGTACGTGGCGACGGCGTTGCCGGCGGACGATCTCTGGGCCGTGCTGGCCGATGTCTGGCCCGACGGCCACGCCACGGCCGTCGGCGTCGGCCGGCTGCGCAGCGCCTATCCCGGCGTCGACCGGCAGCGCTCGGTGATCGACCAGAACGGCGAAATCGTCCAGCCTTACGGCGACTACAGCGACGTGCAGCCGGCGCTGCCGTTGCAGACGCGCGAGTACCACATCGAATTCTGGCCGGTCGGCAACCGTTTCCCGGCGGGCCACCGCCTGCGGCTGTACCTGGTCGGCGTGCCGCTCTATACGGTGCCGCTGCCGGGGGTGAACCTGGTGTCGATCGGCGGCGCCACGCCTTCGCGCCTGCTGCTGCCGGTGGCGCCGGGCGGCGACCTCGCCGCGGCGCTGCAGGGCCAGGCGCCGTGAGGCGCTTTGCCGCCAGCTGGCCGGGTGCTGACCCTGAGCCGCATCAACATGATCCGGAGCGGCCCTGCATGCCGCAGCCCGGCGGGCACGCGTCGCTTCCGCCGGCAATGCGCCGCAGCTGGTTCTGGAATCGCAAACGGGGGAAGATGAAGTGCGGCTGACGGTAATGCCGCGCACCGCCCCTTGAGAGGAGGAGAAGGTGATGAGAAAACGGGGGAGTAAGTGCCTGGGCGCGGGCCTGCTGCTGCTGAGCGGCACCGCGGCCGCGCAACAGATCGAGATCGGCGACGAATTCGCCCTGACCGCCAAGAGCTACGTTTCGCAGAGCATGGCCTGGCGCCTGGAGCCGCGGGACGCGCGGCTGATCTACAAGCAGAACCTCGATCCGCACATCTGCCAGAGCCAGGCCAGCGGCAACGCCTGCTATTCCTTCAACGGCGACGCCAGCCTCAACCGCGCCCTGGTCGCCGCGCCCGGCGCCTTCAACGGCCCCAACCGCGACGACGGCGACCTCAACTATCCGCAAGGCAGCCTGACCGCGGCCCTGACCAAGCTCAACACCCAGGTCAGCGGCCACTGGGGCGACTGGAACTTCAAGGTCGGCGCGCTCGGCTACTACGACCCGCGCAACGACACCAAGGACGAGTTCCACCCGGACACCTTCTACCAGCCGTCGCAGACCGCGCTGGCCACGCCGGCGCGCGACCAGGGCGGCAAGAGCTGGGTGCTGACCGACGCCCTGGTCAACCGCGTCTTCAATGCGTTCGGCCACGACTTCAGCTTCACCGGCGGCTGGCAGCACATCCGCTGGGGCGAATCGACCCTGGTGGCGCTGAACAGCCTGGCCGAGATCAACGCGCCCGACGAGCGCCTGCTGTTCCAGCCGGGGACGCAGATCGCCGAGATCTTCCGCCCCACCCCGGCGCTGCTGCTGGGCACGGCGCTGCGCGACAACGTCAACCTCGACCTGCTCTACATGTTCGGCTGGGACCCGGTGCAGGTGGCCGAGGGCGGCACGTTCTACGGGCCGTTCGACGTCTACACCCGCGACGGCAGCAAGCCGGCGCTGCTGTCGCTGGGCCAGCTGCACGAGGACCCGTATAACCGGCAGCCGCTGCCCGGCATCGGCGCCACCTTCTCGCCCAGCCACGGCAACTCGCAGGTGCTGCCGGTCGGCCATGCGCAAAAGCCGTGGAAGCAGGGCCAGTTCGGCGCCAAGCTGAGCTGGTACCTGCCCGAGCTCAACGGCGGCACCGACCTGTCCTTCTACGCGCTGCGCTACAAGAGCCGCCTGCCGTACCTGAGCTTCTACGCGATGGACAAGACCTGCATCCGCGACGGCGACACCAACATCGTCACCGCCATGGTGGTGGACTGCAAGGGCGGCAACTTCGCTCCCGGCGGCGGCAACCCGTTCCCGCTCGACACGGCCAAGACCTTCTGGGATTACCCCGACAACATCCAGATGTACGGCTTCAGCTTCAACACCAACTTCGGCAAGTGGTCGCTGGCCGGCGAGCTGTCCTACCGGCCCAACCTGCCGGTGCAGGTGCAGTCGCAGGACGTGTTCATGACGGCGACGCAACCGGCGCTGCCGCGGCTGCCGATCGAGGTGTCGTCGACCACCTTCCTCACCGGGCTGACGCAGTTCGCCGCCAACCCGGCCAACGCGCAATACCTGCCGACGGCGCTGCAGGTGCTGGGCTCGCCGACCCTGGCGACCTCGCTGGCGCAGGTCGCCGCGAGCCCGCGGCCGCTGATCATTCCGGCGAT